>Ga0315907_10000526_pt1 | contig 55322 bp, 56 predicted proteins | sample LakEriMetagenome_3_FD_203525 | JGI IMG/M metagenome (GOLD analysis project Ga0315907, IMG submission 203525) | Freshwater fungal communities from buoy surface, Lake Erie, Ohio, United States - Buoy 12 MA123 | ecosystem: Environmental > Aquatic > Freshwater > Lake > Lake biofilm | place: USA... | reverse complement strand
TGCCGCTTGCTTCCTGTCCTGCCCTGTGCGATGTCCCATGCTCCACCCCTAAATGAAAACGCCCGCCGACTCCAACGTCTGGCGGGCGCTACAGGCCGACTCGGGTTCAGACTATTTACACAGCCTGCATAGCGGGGCTATGGCTGTGGTGTTGCGCCTTGCATCTCACTCCAATCCGAGGCGCGCCATCGGCAACCGATTTATGCAGAGGGTCCTTAGATGATGTCGACTTTGAAGGGCTGGAGTACGGGGACTATTCAAAGAAGAGAAAAGGTGTTGTCGTCAAAATTGCGGTGCCCAAAAAGGTGCTTCAAGAAAATGATCTTGCGAAGTTTGTAATCGACTCGTTGTTTGGTGCAAACGCGATGGCATTTGAGTTCTTTCGGCAACGTGATGAAGAGTTTCCACTGTGTGAAGCTGAAGCATGGGTTGCAGGCATAGCCAACAAGTTGAACGTGTAGTACCGGCGTTTGGTCGGTCTCACAAATCAAAGTCTGTGTTACCGAGTCGGGTCGTTTCTCGGTTGTGGGCTCGGCGACTGGCGTCGCAATCCAGTGGAGCAACCTGGCCGTCTATGTCTTCCCGTTTGCCGAAGCAAACATTGCCTCAATCAAATCAGCCGCACGCAGCGGCTGCACGCCAGTGCGATCGGCGGCCAATCCGTGCAGATAGACCGATGCCAAGCTTGTTTGTAGCGCCAATGCGTTGTCACTGAGTGCAGGGTGCGAATCGTTGCGCCTCGCGGCCCAGCTTCCTGCGAGCCATCCTGCCAAGACATCGCCGGTGCCTGCAGTGGCCAAGGCGGCATTGCCTGTGCTGTTGATCCAGGGTTTGACTTGCGTGGTCGCGGGTGCAGCGACCACCGTGCCGGATCCTTTGAGTACCACCACCGCGCCGGTTTGGTCGGCCAGTGACGACGCAGCCACCAAGCGTGAGGCTTGCACATCCGCCACTTGGCAGGCCAGCAACCGCGCAGCCTCCAGGGGATGGGGGGTGAGCACGGTGGCCAAAGTTTTGTGTGCCCTGTTTTGCAGCAGTCGCATCAGCATGGTGTCTTGGGCGATGGCGTTCAGGGCGTCTGCATCCAGCACCAAACGGGGGGTAGAGCTCAGCAGCCGTGGGAGTTGTACGGCGATGGCATCGCCCCCGCCGCAGCCTGCGAGCACGGTGCAGCGTGCCAGCGTTTCGGGTGAGTCTGGCCACGTGGCGGGGCGTTGCATCAATTCGGGCCGCTCGGGATCCCAGGCACTTGTTCCGCCACCCTGCATGCACACGTACACACGGCCGCTGCCTGCGGCCAGTGCGGCGCGTGCTGCAAGGTGGGCGGCACCCGCCATGCCGCTGGCTCCGCCCACCACCAGGGTGTCGCCCCGGCTGCCCTTATGGGCGCTGTGCTGCGCGTTCTGGTAGGCCGGTGGCGCCCCCAGGCTGTCCATGCCGATCAGGTTGGCGTCGGCGGCTTCTTCTCCTGGTTGACCCAAACTGGCGAAATACACCTGCCCGGCGTGGTCGCGGCCCTGCGCAGTGAACAAACCTGGTTTGAGGGTCAGCAAGGACAGCGTGTGTGTGGCGCGCACGGCGTTCTCGCCCCACAGACGGCCGGTGTCGCCGCACAAGCCTGAGGGCAAATCCACGGACAACACGGGGCAGCGACAGCGGTTCAACGCCGCGATGCACTCAGCCAAAACGCCTTGGGGTGCTCGGCTGGAGCCTAGGCCCAACAGGGCATCGATGGCTAAGTCAGATGCTCCCAGATCGCCTGCCGCCGATGGCAGCGTGTGCTCGAACACTTGGACACCGACGGCCAAGGCGCGCTCGCGTGCATCAGCTGCATCGGTGGGCAAATCCGAAGACGCGCGCACTTCACTTACACGCACGTCTTTTCCTGCCGCATGCAAATGCAAGGCGGCCTCCCATCCATCTCCACCGTTGTTGCCTGGGCCTGTGGCCACCCAAACCACTCGGGCGTGAGGTGCCACGGCCAAGGCCAGTCTGGCCACCTCCAGGCCTGCTCTTCGCATCAAGGTGTGCGGTGGCAGGGTGGCTGCCACCGCGGCCTCAAGTCGGCGTGTGCTCGAGCTGCCCTGCAGTGGCTTGGAGATGATGGCGGGAAGGGCGGTTTGCATCGAAGGGGGAACCAGGTTGGACCGCACGACCTTCGCGGCAGCCGTGCTAGAATCTGCGGGTTTACCTCAGGGCTGCCGCATAGCCGCTGCCTGGATGGGGAAACAAATCGCGAATCCAGCCACCAAAAGGTGCGTCGCATCCCTCGATATGCAGGGCGTGTCGTTCAGGCCGGATTCTAGAACCAACCTTTGGAGAAAATCCTATGTCAGTCACCATGCGTGAAATGCTGGAAGCCGGTGTGCACTTTGGCCACCAAACCCGCTTCTGGGACCCCAAGATGGCCCCGTATATTTACGGCCATCGCAACAAAATCCACATCATCAACCTCGAGAAGACGCAGCCGCTCTTCAACGATGCGTTGAAGTTTGTGCGTCAACTCGCTGCCAAGCGTGGCACCATTTTGATGGTTGGCACCAAGCGCCAAGCACGTGAGGTGGTGGCTTCTGAAGCTGCCCGTGCAGGCATGCCTTTCGTGGACCAGCGTTGGTTGGGCGGCATGCTCACCAACTTCAAAACCGTCAAGGGTTCTTTGAAGCGCCTGAAAGAAATGCAAGCGCAAATCGAAGCCGGCACCGAAATTCGCATTAAAAAAGAAGCGCTGATGTTCGAGCGCGAATTGGCCAAGCTGGAAAAAGACATCGGTGGCATTCAGAACATGAATGCTTTGCCCGATGCACTTTTCGTGATTGATGTGGGTTATCACAAGATCGCCATCGCAGAAGCCAACAAACTCGGCATTCCTGTGGTCGGTGTTGTTGACACCAACCACTCGCCTTTGGGTGTGGACTACGTCATTCCAGGCAACGACGACTCGGCCAAAGCCGTGGCGCTGTATGCCCGCGCCATCGCTGATGCGGTGCTGGAAGGCAAAGCCAACGCCACCAATGAAGTCGTGCAAGCTGTTGCTGCCGACGGTGATGAGTTTGTGGAAGTCAGCGAAGCCGCCTGATAGAGCCCCTCTCACGAAAGCGGTGAACGCGCCGTGAGAACCAAAAGGGGCTGATTCAGCCCCTTTTTTTCAAGTCAATTCGAAATTCGTGCTGCTGATCTTGTCTGCAGCCAGCTTAAACGGAGAAACAACATGCCTGCCATTACCGCCAGCCTGGTCGCCGAACTGCGCGCCAAAACCGATGCCCCCATGATGGAGTGCAAAAAAGCCTTGACCGAAGCTGATGGCGACATGGCCAAAGCGGAAGAGTTGCTGCGCGTCAAGCTCGGCAGCAAGGCTGGAAAAGCCTCTGCCCGTGTCACGGCAGAAGGTGTGGTGGCGGCTGTGGTTGAAGGCCAGGTCGGCGCCATGGTGGAAGTGAACTGCGAAACCGACTTCGTCACCAAAAATGATTCCTTCCTGGCGTTCTCACGCGCCTGCGCTGAATTGATTGCCAAAAGCAACCCTGCCGATGTGGCTGCGCTGTCGGCACTGGCTTACAACCAAGACGGATTTGGCCCCACGCTGGAAGATGTTCGCAAAGGCCTGATCGGCAAGATCGGCGAGAACATGTCCATTCGTCGCTTCAAGCGTTTTGGCGGCGGCAGCAAGTTGGCCAGCTACCTGCACGGCACCCGGATTGGTGTGGTGGTCGAGTTCGATGGCGACGAAGTGGCCGCCAAGGATGTCGCCATGCACGTCGCCGCCATGAAGCCGGTTTCGCTGTCTTCGAACGACGTGCCCGCCGATTTGATCGAGAAAGAGCGTGCTGTGGCCGCAGGCAAAGCCGCTGAAGATGCCAAAGAAGCGCAAGCCGCTGGCAAAGCTGTGCAGTCCGCTGAAATTGTCGCCAAGCGCATTGAAGGCTCGGTGCAGAAGTACCTCAAGGAGGTCAGCCTCTTTAACCAAACCTTTGTCAAGAATGACAAACAAACGGTCGAACAAATGCTCAAAGCAGCTAACACCACAGTAAAAGGTTTCACTCTTTATGTCGTGGGTGAAGGCATTGAGAAAAAGGTGGATGACTTCGCGGCTGAAGTTGCCGCGCAAGTTGCTGCTGCCAAAGGTGGTTGATCTTTTCGTTTGAACGGAACGGTGGCAGGTCGCGGGGTTCCAACGAACTGCCACCACGTTAGACTTCCCTCACATCATCCATTGAAGAAAGTGCGCCCCGCATGCCTGCATACAAGCGAATACTTCTGAAGCTGTCTGGTGAAGCGCTGATGGGCGACGACGCCTATGGCATCAACCGGGCCACCATTGTTCGCATGGTGCGTGAGGTGCAAGAGGTGACGCAGTTGGGTTGCGAGGTGGCGGTTGTCATCGGTGGCGGTAACATTTTCCGTGGCGTTGCGGGAGGCTCTGTCGGTATGGACCGCGCCACCGCCGACTACATGGGGATGTTGGCTACCGTAATGAACGCCCTGGCCTTGGCCGACACGATGCGCCAAGAAGGTATGACAGCCCGGGTGATGTCGGCCATCGCCATTGAACAAGTCGTTGAGCCTTATGTGCGCCCAAAGGCGCTGCAATACCTGGAAGAAGGCAAGATCGTCGTCTTCGCAGCTGGCACAGGCAATCCTTTTTTCACCACCGACACCGCCGCAGCCCTGCGCGGTGCAGAGATCGGTGCGGAAGTGGTTCTCAAGGCCACCAAGGTTGATGGCGTTTACACCGCCGATCCCAAGAAAGACCCCAGTGCCACACGCTACACCACCATCAGTTTTGACGAGGCCATCGCCAAAAATCTGCAGGTGCTCGATGCCACGGCGTTTGCGCTGTGCCGCGACCAGAAACTTCCGATCAAAGTCTTCAGTATTTTTAAGCCCGGCGCACTCAAACGAGTCGTGCTGGGTGAGGACGAGGGCACCCTCGTTCACGTTTGAACCAGGCCGTCTCAGGAAATGCCATGACCACCGCTGAAATTCAAAAAAACACCGAACAAAAAATGGGCCGCTCGATCGAGGCCCTGAAGAACGAGTTGCAAAAGATTCGCACTGGCCGTGCCCACCCTGGCATCCTGGATCAGGTCAGTGTGGACTACTACGGTTCCATGGTGCCTATCAGCCAAGTCGCCAACGTGACATTGCTTGATGCTCGCACCATCAGTGTGCAGCCTTGGGAAAAAGGCATGGGCGCAAAAATCGAAAAAGCCATTCGTGAAAGCGACCTGGGTCTGAACCCTGCATCGCAGGGTGATTTGATCCGTGTCCCCATGCCAGCGCTGACAGAAGAGCGCCGCAAAGACCTGACCAAGGTGGTTCGTAATGCAGGCGAGGATGCTCGCATTGCTATTCGTAATCTGCGCCGCGATGCCAATGAGCAGGCCAAAAAAATGCTCAAGGAAAAATTGATCTCCGAGGACGACGAACGTCGCTCCTTGGATGATTCACAGAAGCTCACAGACCGCTACATCGCCGAAGTGGACCGCCTGGTAGCGGCCAAAGAGGCCGAAGTGCTGGCTGTCTAACGGGCGTTTTGCGCCAAGCCGCTTCGGACACTTCAACGCAGTTTCGGCCACTGCCCGCTCTGCCCTTGTCCGTCCACATGCCTGCCAACACACCGACTGCCATGCCTGCGCGGCCACGCCACATTGGCATCGTGATGGACGGCAATGGTCGCTGGGCCAAACGCCGTTTCATGCCGCGCTACTTTGGGCACAAATATGGCGTCGATGCACTGGTGAAAGTCGTTCTTGCTTGCGCTGACCGCGGCGTGGATTACCTCACGGTGTTTGCTTTCTCATCAGAGAATTGGAAACGCCCGTCTGACGAGGTGTCTGGTCTGATGGGTCTGGTGATGATTGGGGTGACCAAGTACCTGGCACGTCTAGCGACTCAGGGGGTGCGTATCCGCATCATTGGCGACCGCGAGGCCGTACCTGAAAAGCTCCGCAAAGTTTGGGAAGAGGTGGAGAGCACCACCGAACACAACACACGCATCACACTGTCTGTCGCTTTCAACTACGGAGGGCGGTGGGATGTTGTTCAGGCATGCAAACGCGCCATGATGGACGGAGTTGCGCCGCAAGAATTAACCGAAGCGTGTTTGGCGCGTTACATGGCGTTGAGTTACGCACCGGATCCGGATCTCATCATTCGCACTGGCGGTGAAAAACGCATCAGCAATTTTTTACTCTGGCAAGCGGCTTATGCCGAGTTGGTATTCTCCGAATGCTTGTGGCCCGAATTTGGCGAGGCTGAGCTCGATGCCGCTCTGACGGAATACGCAAGGCGTGACCGGCGATTTGGCCTGCTGAAAGACAGCCCATCGATTGCAAACGTCGCTGCGACTGCGTGAGCATGCTGCGCCAACGAATCATCACCGCCCTGGTCTTGCTGGCTGTTTTGTTGCCGGCAGTTTTTTCTTCGCTGACCTGGCCATTTGCGCTACTGAGTTTGCTGATGATGGGTGCGGCGGGTTGGGAGTGGGGGCGCCTCAACGGATTGAAACCTAGGTTTGCGTTGTTGATGGGTTTTGCATTGGCCTTGGTGGGTCTGTTGGTTTGGTCGACAGGGTGGGCGGCCGGCGTGCCGGATTGGCTTTGGTTCGTCTCCGCCATGTTGTGGGTGACAGGTGGCGCCTTCACCCTCTATGGCGGCGTGAAGCAGTGGCCTAGATGGCCGGCAGTGCTGCGTTTGCTCGGTGGTTTGGTGGCTTTGTGTTTGGCTTGGCTTGCGATGATGGGCGCCAAGTCCCTCGGATTGAATTTCTTGCTCTCTGTGCTGTGCCTGGTTTGGATGGCAGATGTGGCGGCCTATTTTGGCGGCCGCCAATTTGGCGTTCGCAAACTGGCGCCGTCTATCAGCCCGGGCAAGTCATGGGCTGGTGTGTACAGCGGTATCTTGGGTGTGTTGCTGTTGGCCGTGTTTTGGTTGTGGCTGGACCGTCGGTTCGAGGTTGATTCCCCGAGTATTTTTTCCGCCGTTTTCCGCAGCGGAGGTTCCACAGGTTTACTGGTCGCAGTGCTGTTGTTGTGTGCCATGAGTGTGGTGGGTGACCTGGTGGAATCGCTGGTTAAACGCTCCGCGGGCGCCAAGGACAGCAGTCAGCTTTTGCCTGGTCATGGGGGTGTGCTCGACCGCATTGATGCTCTGATTCCTGTTTTTCCTGTGGCCTTGGCCATCCAACAGTTGTCTTTATGACCCGCTCTCAACCACAACGCTTGTGCATTCTCGGTGCGACCGGATCCATCGGTAAAAGCACCTTGGATGTGGCTCTGCGGCATCCTGATAGGTTTGAGGTTTTTGCCATCACGGCTCACCGTCAAATTGATGAGTTATTCAAGCTGTGCTTGCAGCACCGGCCGCGTTTTGCCGCCTTGGGTGATGCTTCGCAGGCCCGACTCTTGCGCGATCAACTGCGTGCACACCAGGTCGCCACAGAAGTGCTTGATGGCCCCCAGGCTTTGAGCGATCTTGCTGCGCACCCTGATGTCACCACCGTGATGGCCGCCGTGGTCGGCGCTGCAGGTTTGCCAGCCTGCATGGCAGCAGCGCGGGCGGGCAAACGTTTGTTGCTCGCCAACAAAGAGGCGCTGGTCGTGGGGGGGGAACTCTTCATGCAGGCTGTGCAGGAGGGGGGCGCTGAGCTGATTCCCATCGACAGCGAACACTCCGCAATTTTTCAGTGTTTGCCCGAAGACCGCAGTACCTGGCCTGACCGCATTCACCACATTGTGCTGACCGCATCCGGTGGACCGTTTCGTGATCGTGATCCCTCCACGTTGAGTGCTGTGACACCGGAGCAGGCCTGTGCCCACCCCAATTGGGTCATGGGAAGAAAGATATCAGTCGACTCCGCCACGATGATGAACAAGGCGCTGGAGGTGATCGAAGCGCGTTGGTTGTTCGATCTGACACCAGAGCAAATCCAAGTGGTCATCCACCCGCAAAGTGTGGTGCATTCCATGGTGGTTTGCCGTGACCAGTCTGTGCTGGCCCAGCTGGGTACACCTGACATGAGGGGGCCGATCGCCTTTGGTTTGGCATACCCCGAGCGGATTGAGTGTGGAGCCCAGGCGCTGAATTTTGCGGTTGCGAGCGCGATGAATTTTTTCCCACCTGATACTGAGCGGTACCCAGGCCTGCCCCTGGCTTGGCAGTCGCTCAGGGCGGTCGCTGGTACGCCGGCTGTGCTCAACGCCGCCAATGAAGAAGCGGTCGACGCTTTTTTGAACCAAGGTCTGCGTTTCGATCAAATTTATGCGGTCAACGCCGAGACCTTGGCCAAGGTCTTGGTGACCCATGCGGACGCCATGTCGATCGGAGATCTGCTGGCTTTGGATCAAAGGGCTCGCGCATTCGCACGACAGTGCATCGCCGCACTGAGCGCCACTTAACGATTGAGCATCCACCATGAGCACTTTGTTCTTCTTTGTTCTCACACTGGGGATCTTGATCGTCATCCACGAATATGGTCACTACCGAGTGGCGCGGGCCTGTGGTGTCAAGGTGCTGAGGTTCTCAGTGGGTTTTGGTCCGGTTTTGTGGCGCAGGCAAAGCCATCCCGATGCGACAGAGTTTGTCGTGTCCGCCATACCCTTGGGCGGATACGTCCGCATGCTTGATGAACGTGAGGCCGGCGTACCGAGACATCAGCTCGGTATGGCTTTCAACCGCAAACCTTTGAGACATCGTGCTGCCATCGTGGCTGCGGGTCCGGTCGCCAATTTGCTGCTCGCTGTGATGCTGTATGCCGCCGTGCACTGGATTGGTGTGGACGAACCCAAAGCTATTCTCTCCACGCCCGCTGCCGGCAGTTTGGCAGACCAGGCAGGTTTGCGTACAGGAGACTGGGTTCAGTCCGTGTCGGTGGACGGCTCGCGGTGGCGGGACATTGATTCCATGACTGACCTGCGTTGGGAAATCACCCAGGCTGTGATGCGTAGCGAGCCGCTGACGCTACAACTCACCGATGCACGCGGTCACGGATCAAGAGAAGCGGTGCTGAATTTGCAAACCCTGGGAGGCACCGAAGTGAATGCCGCCGTGATGCGTCGTATTGGTGTGGGAGCGCCTCTGCGAGAGCCGGTGTTGGCCAACGTAGTGACCGGCGGCCCTGCCGCTAAGGCTGGGCTTTATGCAGGCGATCGGGTACTTAGTGTTGATGGCGTGCCGATACGTGACGCGGCCCAGCTGCAGCAACGCATTCGTGCGAGCGTTGATCTCGGAAACTCAGCCGATGGCACCAGTAAGGCCGAGGCTGTTTCGATGCGTTGGCACATCGAACGTGGCGGTCAAAATCAAGAAGTGGTGGTCACTCCCGCAGTGGTTCGGGACGGTGACTTGACGATAGGGCGGATCGAAGCGTCCATTGGTACTGCAGCGGAAATGGTGGAAGTGCGCAAGGGCCCTTGGGAGGGTTTTGCGCTGGCCGTTTCTCGAACCTGGGAGATGTCCTGGGTGACTTTGAAGACCTTTGGCAAGATGCTGATTGGAGAGGCATCGTTGAAAAACCTGTCTGGCCCCATCACGATTGCGGACTACGCGGGGCAATCAGCGCAGGCCGGCCTAGCGTACTACCTCGGTTTTCTTGCCGTCGTGAGCATTGGCCTGGGGGTGTTGAACCTGCTCCCGTTGCCGATGCTCGATGGTGGGCACCTGATGTATTATCTTTTCGAGGCAGTGACAGGACGCCCCGTTTCTGATGCGTGGCTGGATCGGCTGCAGCGTGGCGGAGTGGCCATCATGCTCATGATGATGTCGCTTGCCATTTACAACGACGTTGCGCGCCTCATGGGCATGCACTGAACCCTTTATTTGCCTCGCGGCCTTTTTGCGCCACAGCTACCCATGCCTAACTTTTCTTTGACCTCTTTGCGACCAACGTTGTTTGGCGCAGCCTTGGCTGCTGTTTTGTTTTGTGGCAATGCCTGGGCAGTGGAGCCCTTTACTTTGCGTGACATTCGTGTGGAGGGCTTGCAGCGCACTGATGCCGGTACCGTGTTTGCGTCCTTGCCTTTTCGGGTTGGCGACACCTACAACGACGAAAAAGGCGCCGCTGGCCTGCGGGCTCTATTCGCTACAGGTTTGTTCAAAGACGTCCGTATCGACATTGACAAAGAGGTGGTCATTGTCGTGGTTGAAGAGCGTCCTGTGATCTCTGGCATCGAGTTCACTGGCATGAAAGAGTTTGACAAGGATGTGTTGCTCAAGTCCTTGCGCGACAGCGGGATTGGTGAGGGGCAGCCGTTCGACCGAAGTCTGGCCGATCGCGCCGAGCAGGAACTCAAACGCCAGTATTTGAGCCGGAGCTTGTACGGTGCAGAGGTAGTCACCACCATCACACCGCTGGAGCGAAACCGTGTGAATGTGAACTTCACTATTACAGAAGGCGCTCCGGCACGCATTCGCGAAATCCGTATCGTGGGTAACCGGGTTTTTTCCGAAAGCACACTCAAAGGTCTCTTGGATTTAAACGATGGTGGCTGGCTCAATTGGTACACCAAAGCCGACCGCTACTCGCGCTCCAAACTCAATGCCGACATTGAAACCCTGCGTGCCTACTACCTCAACCGTGGGTACCTGGAGTTCGATGTTGTGGCCACGCAAGTCGCTATTTCTCCAGACAAACAAACCATCGCGGTGACACTCACGGTCAATGAAGGGCAGCTGTACACGGTGACAGCCGTCAAACTTGAGGGCGACTTCCTCGGCAAGGAAGATGAATTCAAATCACTGATCAAGATTCAGCCTGGTCAACCCTACCGCGCCAGCAGCGTTGCCGAGACCACCAAGGCCTTTTCTGACCAGTATGCGGTGTTTGGATACGCGTTTGCGCGGGTGGAGGCCCGTCCAGAAATCGATCGGGCCACCGGCCAAGTGGTGATCAACTTGGTGGCTGAGCCCGCAAAACGCATTTATGTGAGACGGGTGAACGTTTCAGGCAACAGCCGATCCCGCGATGAGGTGATCAGGCGCGAGTTCCGGCAGTTTGAATCAGCCTGGTACGACGGCCAAAAAATCAAGTTGTCGCGAGACCGTGTGGACCGTTTGGGCTATTTCAGTCAGGTCAATATTGAAACCAATGAAGTTCCTGGTGCACCTGACCAGGTTGACCTGACCGTCAACGTGGTGGAGAAGCCTACAGGGAACCTGCTGCTGGGCGTGGGGTTCTCTAGCGCAGACAAACTGTCACTCACGGCGTCCATCAAACAAGAGAATGTCTTTGGGTCGGGCAACTTCCTCGGTATTGACTTGAATACAAGCAAGTCGCAGCGCACCCTGGTGTTGAGCTCGGTCAACCCTTATTTCACGATTGATGGCATATCCCGCGCATTTGATGTCTACTACCGCACGAACAAGCCTTTGAACAGTCAAGGTGAAGACTATCAGTTGATCACGCCAGGCGCCTCTGTTCGTTTTGGTGTGCCGTTCACTGAGCTGGATACGGTCTTTTTCGGTATCGGCGGTGAGCAAACCACCATCAAAGGCGAGCGTGCGCTGCCCAACAGCTACTTGCTCTACCGGGAGCAGTATGGCAGGACCAGCACGTCCTTCCCGTTGACCGTTGGCTGGACTCGGGACGGCCGAGACAGCGCGCTGGTACCCAACAATGGGAGGTACTTGAGAAGCAATCTGGACTGGTCGGCATTTGGCGATGCGAGGTATTGGCGATTCAATGGGCAATTCCAGCAGTATTTCCCTTTGTCGCCTCGTTATACCTTAGCGCTCAATGCCGAACTGGGTTGGGGTAAAACTGTGGGCAGTCGACCCTATCCTGTGTTTAAAAACTTCTACGGCGGGGGACTCGGTACGGTGCGCGGTTTTGACCAAGGCTCACTCGGGCCCGTTGATGTCACCGGCGCTTATATCGGTGGCACTCGGCGCATCAACATGAATGCCGAACTTTATTTGCCGCTCGCAGGGACCGGCAACGACCGCACCCTGCGCTGGTTCACCTATCTGGATGCAGGCAATGTTTGGGGTGAGAAACAGAGTGTCGATTTCGGAACATTGCGTTACTCCGCAGGAATTGGTTTGAGTTGGGTGTCACCAGTGGGGCCTCTCAAACTGAGTTACGGCGTTCCCATCAAGAAAGAACCAACAGATAGAATCCAACGTCTTCAATTCCAGATCGGGACCGCGTTCTAATGAATACCAGCTACATCAAATTCTTGAGTGCCAGCTTGTTGTTGGTGATGGCGTCAGTGAGTGCGCATGCTCAGGAACTCAAGATTGGTTACGTGAATCGCGACAGAGTGATGAGCGAGACCAACTTGTTCAAGGCCGCAGATGCAAAGTTCAAGGCCGAGTTCGCCAAGCGCGAAAAGGAACTTCAAGAATTGGACGCGAAACTCAAGGCTGCGGCGGAACGGTTGGATAAAGACGCCCCAACCTTGACTGAAATCGAGCGTGGTCGCCGTCAACGCGATCTCGTGGAGCAAGACCGCGAGTTTCAGCGAAAGCGCCGAGCTTTTCAGGAAGACGTCGCCCAGCGCCAACAAGAAGAAATAGCAGTCTTGTTCGAACGCGCCAGCAAGGTGATCAAACAGATTTTCGAAACCGACAAGTACGACCTCATTTTGCAAGAAGCTGTTTTCGTCGGGCCACGTGTAGACATTACCGACAAAGTTATCAAGGCGTTGAACGCGCAAACTGGCAAGTGAAGCGGTGAGTGGGTCTCACATACCCTCGCACTCTGTTCGTCTCGGCGAGGTAGTAGGCGACCTGGGTGGTGAGCTTTTTGGTGATCCAGAGCAGGTCATAGAGGCCATCGGTCCGCTGCAGGGGGCAAGCAACAGAACACTGAGCTTCCTCGCCAACCCGAAATACAACGCTCAACTGGCGAGCTCACAAGCTGCCTGCGTCATCGTTGCGCCCGCGTTGCGCGAGCAAGCCTTGGCCCGTGGCGCCACGCTGATCACGCCTGATCCCTACCTTTACTTTGCTCGTTTGACCCAGTGGTGGTCGAGACGCATGCGCCCCGCTGCAACCCCGGGCGTGCATCCAAGTGCCGTGGTGCATCCAACGGCCAGACTCGGAGAGGGCGTTCACATTGGCCCTTTGGCGGTGGTTGAAGCAATGGCATCGATTGCCGACCATGTGGTCATTGGCCCCCAATGCCACATCGGTGAGGCGGCGGCATTGGGGTCTTTTACCCGATTGGCATCTCATGTGGTGGTTGGTTCGGGTTGCATCATCGGTCAGCGTGGTGTGGTGCACTCTGGTGTCGTCATCGGCGCTGACGGTTTCGGGTTTGCACCGCGGCAAGGTGAGTGGGAAAAAATAGAGCAACTCGGCGCGGTCCGCATTGGTGACGATGTGGAGATTGGCGCCAACACGTGCATAGATCGGGGTGCGTTGCAGGACACGGTGATCGAAGATGGCGTCAAGCTTGACAACCTGATTCAAATCGCACACAACGTGCATATCGGCGCCCACACCGCCATCGCGGGCTGCACGGGCATCGCAGGCAGCACCGTCATTGGCAAACATTGCACCATCGCAGGCGCGGCCAACATCATCGGGCACCTGAACATCGTTGACCATGTGCATATCTCGGTCGCCACGGTGGTGACGCGATCTATTTCTGAGCCTGGCATTTACAGCGGCAGCTTCCCGTTCGACGACAATGCTGCTTGGGAAAAAAATGCAGCGACGTTGCGACAACTGCACCGCATGCGCTCTCGCCTGATTGCATTAGAAAAAAAACTTGAATCAATCACCGCCAACTCCTCACAGACAGCGCCAGAAAAGAAGACACCATGATGGACATCCACGACATCCTCTCCAAGCTACCGCACCGTTACCCTTTTCTTTTGGTGGATCGGGTCCTGGAAGTCGAAAAAGGAAAATCCATCAAGGCGTTGAAAAACGTCAGCATCAATGAGCCCTTCTTCCAGGGCCACTTCCCGATTCGCCCCGTGATGCCTGGCGTACTGATGCTTGAAGCCTTGGCGCAATGCGCCGCGTTGCTCACCAGTGTGACGCTTGAAGTGGAGCCTGATGGCAAGACCGTTTACTACTTCGCAGGTGCCGATGCGGTACGTTTTAAACGTGTGGTTGAACCCGGCGATCAGCTGGTGTTCGACGTGGTGATCGACCGCATGAAGGCCAGCATCTGGAAGTTCAAAGGCCGCGGAACTGTCAACGGGGAGTTGGCCGTTGAAGCCGAACTGATGTGCACCATGCGCAAGGTTGCTTGACGAGACCCGCAACCATGGCCCATATTCATCCGACAGCTTTGGTGTCAAGTCAGGCGCAATTGGCCGATGATGTGAGCGTTGGGGCCTACACACTGATTGGGCCTGATGTTTCGATTGCGGCTGGCAGCCGCATCGGTCCGCACTGTGTTATCGACGGCCATACCCGCATTGGGCGAGAAAACCACATCTTTCAGTTCAGCTCCATCGGCGCTGCGCCGCAGGACATGAAGTATGCCGGTGAGCCTACCGAGCTGATCATCGGTGACCGCAACACCATCCGAGAGTTTTGCACCTTCAATACCGGGACGGTACAGGATGGTGGTGTCACCCGTATCGGCAACGACAACTGGATCATGGCCTATGTTCACATCGCCCACGATTGCCAGTTGGGTGACCACATCATTTTGGCCAACAACGCCACTTTGGCAGGTCACGTGCGTTTGGCAGACTGGGTTTTCATCGGCGGGCTGACCGGCATCCATCAATTCGTGAAGATCGGCGCCCATGCGATGGCTGGGTTTGCAAGCGCTGTGACCCAAGATGTGCCCCCGTTCATGACCGTCGACGGCAATCCTCTGGCGGTTCACGGCTTCAACGTGATCGGGCTGCGGCGCCGTGGATTCACCGCTGAGCGCATCGCGGTGGTGAAAGAAATGCACAAATTGCTCTACAGGCAAGGCAAAACGTTGGCGCAGGCGACGCAAGAGATCGCGGCGCTTGCCACTTCAGCGCCCGAATCGCGTGCAGATGTCGAACTGATGACCGCCTTTTTGGCCCAAGCCTCGCGCGGCATCGCCCGCTGAACTGACCATGCTCCAAGCGTCGCCTCAGCTTGCGATGGTGGCCGGTGAAGCCTCTGGTGATCTGTTGTCCGGTCTCTTGCTGGCGGGACTGCAGTCACGTTGGCCACAGCTCAAGTCTTTCGGTATTGGTGGGCCTTGCATGCAGTCCCGCGGATTTGACGCTTGGTGGCCGCACGAGGCCCTGTCCGTACACGGCTACAGCCTGGAAGTTTTCAGCCGGGTCTTTGGAATTTGGCGCATACGCCGCGCTTTGGGGGCACGCTTGCTCCGGATGCGACCCGATGTGTTCATTGGCGTAGATGCACCCGATTTCAACCTGGGTCTGGAGGCCAGGCTCAAATCCAAGGGCATCAAAACAGTTCATTTCGTCAGTCCCTCCATTTGGGCATGGCGACCCGACCGCATACACACGATCGGCCAAGCGGTCGACCTCATGCTCTGCGTATTTCCCTTTGAGACCGCCCTTTACGAAAAACAAGGTATTCCCGCGGCCTATGTAGGCCATCCCCTGGCCGATACCATCCCTTTAGAGGCGCCGCGTGCGCAAAGTCGAAGTGCCCTTGGTTTGAACGAAGCCGATACCGTCATCGCGGTTTTGCCTGGAAGCCGCAGCTCCGAAATTCGTTACATTGCGCCACGTTTCGCGGCTGCGGTGGCCTTGATGCACCAGCACAACCCGGCGCTGCGTTTTGTATTGCCGATTGCTCCGGGCAAACGATCTGGGGTTGAAGCGGCGCTGGCTGTGCATGCGCCCAAGGTGCCTGTGCAGTTACTGGACGGACAGGCACACACCGCCCTGGCTGCCTGTGATGTGACTTTGATTGCCAGTGGCACCGCTACTTTGGAGGCAGCCCTGTTCAAGCGGCCGATGGTCATCGCTTACAACATGCACCCGCTATCGGCGCGTTTAATGCGACGTAAACAACTGCAGCCCTGGGTGGGTTTGCCTAACATTCTGCTTCAAGACATAGCGGTGCCCGAGTTGTTGCAAGATGAAGCTTCACCAGAGAGCTTGGCCCAAGCCACTCTGGCTTGGCTGGATGACGCCTCCCGCATTGCCCGCTTGCAGCAGCGGCTAACCCAACTGCACCACGACCTGCGCCGTAACACCGCAGAATCTGCCACCCATGCCATCGAAAAAATCCTGGCTCGCTGACCAACTGGCTTTCAGCTTCGATGCGCCGGGTTTGGTGGCCGGTGTGGATGAAGCCGGCCGCGGTCCTTTGGCAGGCCCTGTGGTGGCTGCTGCGGTGATCTTGGATGATTTACGTCCTATCAAAGGCTTGAACGATTCCAAGAAACTCACAGCCCTGCGCCGCGAAAAACTCTTTGACGAAATTCGTGCCCATGCTTTGTGCTGCAGCATTGCGGAGGCCTCCGTACAAGAGATCGATGCACTCAATATTCTTCAGGCCACGCTCTTGGCCATGCGTCGCGCGGTTGAAGGTTTGCGCTTGAAGCCGCACAAGGTGCTGGTGGATGGCAACCGTTTGCCGGTGCTGAAGATACCCTGCGAGGCCATCGTCAAAGGCGATTCCAAGATCAAGGCGATCTCGGCTGCGTCCATCTTGGCCAAGGTCCATCGTGACCGCTTGTGCGCCCACATGCATCAAGCCCATCCTGCATATGGTTTTGACGTGCACAAGGGGTACCCCACGCCGACGCACTTGGCGGCACTCCAGGCGCACGGTGCCTGTGACGCCCACCGGCGCTCTTTTGGCCCCGTGCGCGAAGCGTGCAACGCCTTGCGTGAGGGCTGAAGTGTCCACGATTAAAACCGTTCAATCCAAGGACAACCCTTTGTTGGTCCGCTTGCGCAAGCGCCTGAGCGACCCGGCTGCCTACCGAAAAAGCGCCGAGGTGGTCTTGGAGGGCGACCATTTGTGCCGCGCGCTTTTGCAGCGTGGGGGTCACCCGCAGCATGCAGTGATCACCGAATCGGCTTGGCAAGATGCCGACCTGAAAGCTCTGGCAATGTGCGCACAGACCGTGTGCCTGGTCACCGCTGAACTGATGAAAGGAGTCAGCACATTAGAGACACCGCCGCCGCTGCTCTTTACCCTTGCTTGGGCAGACGGTCTCTCGGTTCGCGCGGGGGTTCCCACGGTGGTTCTTGATCGCCTACAGGACACAGGCAACGTGGGCACGTTGCTGCGCAGCGCTGCAGCATTCGGATTTGAGCAGGTCGTGGCTTTGAAAGGTTCTGCCGCGCTGTGGTCGCCGAAGGTGTTGCGGGCTGGTATGGGCGCACACTTTGCGCTGCACTTGGTGGAGGGGGTCGACTTCTCGGACCTGACCTCACTGAAGTTACCACTTTTGGGGACGAGCTCACATGGCGCTACCTCGCTCCACATGACGCGTTTGCCCTGGCCCTGCGCCTGGGTGTTTGGTCATGAGGGGCAGGGTGTATCCAACGAACTGCTCGGGGCATGCAAGTTCACCCTGACCATCCCGCAACCCGGCGGTGAGGAATCTCTGAATGTGGGCGCTGCGGCGGCGGTTTGTATGTATGAGTCCGCCCGACAGCGCTTACTGGCGCCGTTTTGACCAGACAGGATTTCAGTACATCAATCGATCCGGTCGAACGTCTCGCAGGATGGTGGTGGCGATTTCTTCGATTGACTTGTGGGTGGAGGACAACCAGGCAATGCCCTCACGCCGCATCATGGCCTCGGCTTGTTTGACTTCTTCGCGGCAGTTTTCAATTGACGCATAACGGCTGTTGGGGCGTCTCTCGTTGCGTATTTGGCTCAGGCGCTCGGGGTCGATGGTCAAACCAAAACACTTGCTTTTGAACGGCGCCAATGAAGAAGGGATGCTGTTGCGTTCGAAGTCTTCAGGAATCAACGGGTAGTTGGCGGCCTTCACACCGTGCTGCATCGCCAAGTAAAGCGAGGTCGGTGTTTTGCCGCTGCGGCTCACGCCGACCAAAATCACGTCAGCCAGCGCCAGATTTTTGGCCGATTGCCCATCATCATGGGCCAGAGAAAAATTGATGGCCTCGATGCGGTCGGTGTATTCCTGGCTTTTAGAGACGTCAGAAAAGCGGCCCACCCGGTGGTTGGACGTCATGCCCAGCTCGGCCTCCAGCGGCTCAATGAAGGTATTGAACATGTCCAGCACCATGCCTTTGGACTGTGTTTTCACCAAATTGAGTGTTTCTGGATCAACCAGAGTGGCGAAGATGATGGGTTTTTTCCCCTCCAGCTCGGCGCTGTGGTTGATTTCTGCGACCACCTGGTGCGCTTTGTCCAGGCTGTCGATGAACGGTCTGCGCACATGGCGCGGTTTGATGGCAAATTGGGCGAGGATGGAATTGCCAAAGGTTTCGGCGGTGATGCCGGTGCCATCGGAGATAAAAAACACAGTGCGATTGGGCATGGGGAGGGCGTGCAAAAGTTGGCGGTGGCTTGAATGGGCGAGGGAATCATAGAACCAAGCCACCAACAAACCCACACCGAACCCGCTGTGAGCCCCTAAAATCTCCGGTAATTCATTCCACCCGATCCGCCATGCGTTTGCCCACCTTTTGCCAACCGGTCCCATCATCAGATGGCCTCGGGCTTGTGCGCCAGTGTGCCGCGGGCCTCTTGCGCCCCCCGGGGGCTTTTAGGGCGCTGCGTGACGCGCGCCCTGCAGGACAGGTGATGCGGCTGGAAGCACCGATTTTTCAACGTTACGGAGCTTTTCTATGTCAACCCTCAACCTGGCGACCGCCCTGGTCGCACCGTTTGAACTCCTGAGAATGACCGATGTCGAGGCGGTAGGCGGTAAAAACGCCTCCCTCGGCGAGATGATCAGCCAGTTGGCTGCGTCTGGTGTGCGTGTGCCGGGCGGTTTTGCCACCACGGCTCATGCCTTCCGCCAGTTCTTGGCCCACCAGGGTTTGGCCGACAAAATAGCCCAGCGCCTGTCCACGCTCAACACCGACGACGTCAAAGCCCTGGCCGAGGCCGGCGCCGAAATCCGCCATTGGATCGAGGCCACGCCGTTTCCGGCTGACCTGGAAGCGGCCATTCGCAGTGAATTTGCCAAACTCACCGCGGGCAACCCCGGTGCGTCGTTTGCCGTGCGCTCTTCGGCCACGGCCGAAGACTTGCCCGACGCCAGCTTCGCTGGCCAACAAGAGACCTTCCTCAACGTGGTGGGCATTGACGATGTGCTGGCCAAGATGAAGGAAGTGTTCGCCAGCCTCTACAACGACCGGGCCATCAGCTACCGGGTGCACAAAGGGTTCGCGCACGCCGATGTGGCCCTGTCAGCCGGTGTGCAGCGCATGGTGCGCTCTGACCTCGGCGCTGCGGGTGTGATGTTCACCATGGACACCGAGTCCGGCTTCAACGATGTGGTCTTCATCACCTCCAGCTACGGCCTCGGCGAAACCGTGGTGCAAGGAGCGGTGAACCCCGACGAGTTCTATGTACACAAGCCCAGCCTCAAGGCCGACAAACTCGCCATCATCCGCCGCAACCTGGGCTCCAAACTCATCAAGATGGAGTTCGCCAGCCCCGAAGAGAAAGCCGCCAGCGGCAAGCTGGTGCGCACCGTGGACACCGCCACCGAGCAACGCAACCGCTACTCCTTGACCGATGCCGATGTTGCCGAGTTGGCACGTTACGCCCTCATCATCGAGGCCCACTATGGCCGTCCGATGGACATTGAGTGGGGCAAAGACGGTGGCGACGGCAAGCTCTACATCCTGCAAGCCCGGCCTGAAACCGTGAAGAGCCAGCAAGAGGGCAAGGTCGAGCAGCGCTACAAACTCAAAGGCACAAGCGCTGTGCTGGCCGAAGGCCGTGCCATTGGTCAGAAGATTGGCACTGGCCCGGTTCGCCTGGTGCACAGCATCAGCCAGATGGACGAAGTTCAGCCTGGCGATGTGCTGGTCACTGACATGACCGATCCGAACTGGGAGCCGGTGATGAAACGCGCCAGCGCCATCGTCACCAACCGCGGCGGCCGCACCTGCCACGCCGCCATCATTGCGCGCGAGTTGGGCATTCCGGCGGTGGTGGGCTGTGGTGATGCCACCGAGACGCTGACCAACGGTGCTTTGGTGACCGTGGTGTGCTCCGAGGGTGACACCGGCTACATCTACGACGGTTTGCTGGAAACCGAAGTGACGGACGTGCAAAAGGTGGATCTGCCCTATTGCCCCATCAAGATCATGATGAACGTGGGCAACCCGCAGCTCGCATTTGACTTCTGCCAAATGCCCAATTCCGGTGTCGGCTTGGCCCGCTTGGAATTCATCATCAACAACAACATCGGCATCCACCCCAAGGCGATTTTGGATTACCCCAACATCGACCTGGACCTGAAAAAAGCCGTCGAGTCGGTGGCCCGAGGCCACGCCTCGCCGCGCGCGTTCTACGTCGACAAACTCGCCGAAGGTGTGGCCACCATCGCAGCGGCTTTCTGGCCCAAACCGGTGATCGTGCGCCTGTCGGACTTCAAGAGTAACGAGTACCGCAAACTCATTGGCGGCTCACGTTACGAGCCCGAGGAAGAGAACCCCATGTTGGGTTTCCGTGGCGCCTCGCGTTACATCAGCCCTGACTTTGGCGAAGCTTTCGCCATGGAATGCGAGGCCCTGAAGCGTGTGCGCAACGACATGGGCCTGACCAACGTCGAAATCATGGTGCCCTTCGTGCGCACCCTGGGCCAAGCGAAACAGGTCACGGAGATGCTGGCGGCGCGCGGCCTCAAGCGTGCAGCGGCTGGTGGCACCGATGGCCTGCGTGTGATCATGATGTGCGAAGTGCCCAGCAACGCTATCCTGGCCGAGCAATTCCTGGAGTACTTCGACGGCATGTCCATCGGTTCCAACGACCTCACCCAACTGACCTTGGGCCTGGACCGCGACTCCGGCATGGAGCTTTTGGCCAAAGACTTTGACGAACGCGATCCTGCGGTCAAAGCCATGATCTCGCGCGCCATTGCCGCCTGCCGCGCTGTGGGCAAATACGTGGGCATCTGCGGCCAAGGCCCGAGCGACCACCCTGACTTTGCCGACTGGTTGGCGCAAGAGGGCATCGTGTCCATCTCGCTCAACCCGGACTCAGTGGTGGAGACCTGGCAGCGTTTGGCCAAGCGCTGAGGATGCTCTGCATAACTCTTGCGAGGCTGTGGTAGCGCGGATCGGGGTGGGCGACTAGGCGTTTTTTGCAGCCAACAGCACTGCTATTGGCAAGAATAACAACGCCGTAGACCGCCCGAGTCCGTGCTGCCACAGTCCGCAATGAGGTTGTGCAGAGCATCCTCGATGGCAGACCTTTGCGCAGCCCGAAGCCGGGCTGCGCCATGAAGGACAATGAGCGGCTGCGTGTTTTGCGCACCGCTCATTTTTTTGTTTAACGTACTCATCAGTTTCTTCCGCCATGGCAAACATCCTTCAACACCTTCCCGTCGGCCAAAAAGTCGGCATCGCTTTCTCTGGCGGCCTGGACACCAGTGCTGCGCTGCACTGGATGAAACTCAAAGGCGCAGTTCCTTACGCCTACACAGCCAACTTGGGCCAGCCCGACGAGCCTGATTACGACGAGATTCCGCGTAAAGCCATGGAGTACGGCGCCAAGTTGGCCCGTCTCATCGACTGCCGCGTTCAAATGGCCAACGAAGGCATCGCCGCCTTGCAGTGCGGCGCCTTCCACATCTCCACCGCAGGCGTGACCTACTTCAACACCACACCCATCGGACGCGCCGTGACGGGCACCATGCTGGTGGCTGCGATGAAAGAAGACGACGTCCACATCTGGGGCGATGGCAGCACCTACAAGGGCAATGACATCGAGCGCTTTTACCGCTATGGGCTACTCACCAATCCCGATCTGAAAATCTACAAACCCTGGCTCGACCAAACCTTCATCGACGAACTCGGTGGCCGCGCGGAGATGTCTGCCTTCATGACCCAGGCAGGCTTTGGCTACAAGATGTCGGCCGAGAAGGCCTACTCCACCGACTCCAACATGCTCGGTGCCACGCACGAGGCCAAAGACCTGGAGCACCTCAACAGCGGCGTGATGATCGTCAAACCCATCATGGGCGTGGCCTTCTGGCGTGACGATGTTGAAGTCAAACGCGAAACCGTCAGCGTGCGTTTTGAAGAGGGGCGTCCCGTGGCCTTGAATGGTGTGGAGTACACCGACCCGGTGGCCTTGGTGTTGGAAGCCAACCGCATCGGTGGCCGCCACGGCCTGGGCATGAGCGACCAGATCGAGAACCGAATCATCGAAGCCAAGAGCCGCGGCATTTACGAAGCCCCGGGCCTGGCTTTGCTCTTCATTGCCTACGAACGCTTGGTGACCGGCATCCACAACGAAGACACCATTGAACAATACCGCGACAACGGCCGCAAACTCGGTCGCCTCTTGTACCAAGGCCGCTGGTTCGACCCCCAGGCCTTGATGCTGCGCGAAGCCGCGCAGCGCTGGGTTGCCCGCGCAGTCACCGGTGAAGTCACCATTGAGCTGCGCCGTGGCAACGACTACAGCATTCTCAACACCGAGTCACCCAACCTGACTTACCACCCTGAGCGCTTGACGATGGAGAAGGGCGAGTCCAGCTTCTCACCACAAGACCGTATTGGTCAGTTGACGATGCGCACCTTGGACATCACCGATACGCGGGACAAACTGGGGCTGTACAGCCGCACGGGCTTGTTGCCCAGTGGGGGTGGGTTGCCGCAGTTGGGGGAGTGATGTAGGCAGGGCGGGGTGACTGAATCAGATGGACTGGCAAGGCAATGGTGGTCCCGTGCTGGGATCACCCTGATTTCGATTTAACCGTCAACCGGTACACAATAGGCCCATGCTGATTTTCCAAGCATTCACTCCCCGATCCATGGTACTTATCAGCCTCTGCGCTGGTTTGTGTTCTGCGTTGAGCGCATTCGCACAAGCAAGCGCCGGCCAGGCTGCGTTGGCACCTGCACCTGCAACCGCAAAACCGGCTCTCGCAGGGGATCCTGTGCTGGCCTGCGAACGCGCTGCGCGTGAATTGTTGGTGAGCAAAGGGGCACCTGCTGCTGAGGTGAATTTCAGTTCGTCGCCGACAGTCGCTCCGGGATCAGCCGGCGATAAGCAGTTGTTGCTGCGTGGTGGCGGCAGCTACCGAAGCGTGGAAGGGGTTCGCACCTTCAGCTACAACTGCAATGTGGATGCGGCAACGTCCGAGTCTGTGGGCATGGTGATGAGGGACACGACACCTGCTGCGACCAAAGGCAAAACCGCGGTCGTGGCGCGAGAGCCTGACCTCACCCATTTGTCACCGGCCGTTTGTGAGTCTGCTGTGGCTGCAGCACTGAAGAAGCGGTCGTTGCGCGTGGCCGACATCAGTTTTGAAAGTGCAACGCGCACCGTCAAACAAATCAGTCCGACGACGGCTGAATTGCGGGGCAGGGGAAAGGCGTTGCCCGCACCTGGTACGCCCTATAACCACTTTGGTTTTGAATGCGAGTTCGATACCCGTGATGGGCGTCTTTTGTCTGCGCGCTTGGACAACTGACCCATCTTTCCGACGGACGCCCACCGCCGGGCCGCAGCAGCAAAGTCTTTCGTCGGCCATTGATTCAGCCCCGATGACACCGGAACCCTCCGCCCTGATGCTTCCACTGGCTCAGGACTCAAGGCCTCGTCGCAGGGGAGCGCGTACCGCCTGGGCTTTGCACACGGCAAAGCGTTGCTTTTAATCCTGCGCTTGTCGTCGTGGAACCCTGAATGAGACTGGCTCATTCATCGGTTCGGATCCATCTCGAGCGCTCATCTCGCCCATCTGACGGTCAGGCACTGGCCATACGCCTTCTGTCGTATTTCGCTGAACGCCCGCGCTGCCTAAGCTGACATCCGGTCGATTCAGATCCCTCTGTGCCTTTGTCGGCAAGGGACTGAGTCTGTTGCCCTCAACCGGTCTCAACTTACAAGCCAGGAGTCTTCTGCATGAAAACCTCTCGTCGCACCTTCGCCCATTCCTTGGGTGCCATTGCTTTGGCCGCGGCCACGTTCTCGGTCTCGGGTCTGGCGCATGCCCAGGCCACGATCAAGGTGGGCGTGTTGCATTCGCTGTCGGGAACGATGGCCATTTCCGAAACCGTGCTCAAGGACGTGGCCTTGATGGCCATCGACGAAATCAACGCCAAGGGCGGTTTGCTCGGCAAGAAGCTCGAGCCTGTGGTGGTAGACCCCGCTTCCAACTGGCCACTGTTCGCAGAAAAAGCCAAGCAACTGATCACGCAAGACAAGGTGGCGGTGGTTTTTGGCTGCTGGACCAGCGTGTCGCGTAAATCGGTGTTGCCCGTGTTTGAAGAGACCAACAGCTTGCTCTTTTACCCTGTGCAGTACGAAGGCGAAGAGTTGTCCAAGAACGTGTTCTATACCGGCGCCGCGCCCAATCAACAAGCGATTCCAGCGGTGGAATACCTGATGAGCAAGGACGGTGGCTCGGCCAAACGTTTTGTTCTGCTGGGCACCGACTACGTGTACCCCCGCACCACCAACAAAATTCTGCGCGCCTTCTTGAAATCCAAAGGTGTGGCGGAGGCCGACATCATCGAGGAATACACCCCCTTCGGCCACAGCGACTACCAAACCATCATCGCCAAGATCAAGAAGTTTGCTTCTGAGGGCAAGAAAACGGCCGTGGTTTCTACCATCAATGGCGACTCCAATGTGCCTTTCTACAAAGAGTTGGGTAACCAAGGTTTGAAGGCCACGGATGTGCCAGTCGTTGCTTTCAGCGTGGGTGAAGAAGAGCTGCGTGGTGTGGACACCAAACCGCTGGTGGGCCACTTGGCCGCGTGGAACTACTTCATGTCGCTCAAAAACCCCACCAACGCCGCCTTCGTGAAAGCCTGGAGCGACTATGCCAAGGCCAAAGGTATTGCCGGCCACAAAGACAAGCCGCTGACCAATGACCCGATGGAAGCCACCTACATTGGCATCCACATGTGGGCGCAAGCGGTGACCAAGGCCAAGAGCACCGACACCGACAAAGTGATCGCCGCCATGGCGGGCCAAACTTTCCCTGCGCCGGGTGGTTTCATGTCCACCATGGACAAAGAAAACCACCACCTGCACAAGCCCGTGTTCATTGGTGAAATCAAGGCTGACGGCCAGTTCAACGTGGTCTGGAAAACCAAGGGCCCCGTGGTGGCCGACCCTTGGAGCGACTACATCCCTGAGAACAAAGGCAAGAAGAACGTGCCAGAGAAGAAGTGAAATGACCCACCCCCGGAGCGCCTTTCGGCGCTCCCCCTTGCGGAGCTACCTGTTGGGACGCTTCGCATCCCTTGGGGCGACGCCAGCGGCCCAGCAAAGCTGGAGCTGCGGCGTCCGCTTGAGGAGTGGAACAAGGCGCTGCCTTGTTCCGCATCCCTCATTGCCTCAGTCGGTTTGGACTATGTTTCAAAAAATCTTTCTGCTTTGCCTTTTGCTGTGGATGCCGTTCTCCGCCCACAGTCTCACTGTGCAACAGGCCCGCGCCATGGCCACCGGCGACAACGACGAACGGTCCGCTGCCATAGCGCAAGCCGTTCTTGCGGGGGATCCAAGCCTCGAATCATTCTTGCAGTCGCTGCTGAACGACGAAGTCAAACTTGCTGGCGAACTCGTGTTTGTGCAGCGTGATGGCAAGACGATTTCCCTGACCACTGGCGCTGAGGCAGCATTGCCGGCCGACGCAGAAGATGTCAGCAACAACAACCGCCTGCGCAGCGAAATTGAAAGCGCGCTGGCCTCGCTGAAATTACTCTCGGGCGACCTGCCCGCGCGTGCTGCCGCCATCAAACAACTCAAGGAACAACCCGACGAGAGCCGCCTGCCCTTGATTGACAAGGCTTTGGCCGCCGAAACCGATGCCAAACTGAAAGCCGAATTGGGTCTGCTGCGATCGGCCCTCTTGATCGCCTCACCCGACAAAACCAAACGGCTGGAAGCCGCCTTGGCTTTGGGCAACAGCCACCAGGGGGCGACCAAGAGCCTGCTGATGGAACGTCTGCAAGCCGGTGCCGAAGAAGACGCGCAAGTGCGTGCCGCGCTGCAAAGCTCTTTGAACACGGTGTCATCCCGTTTGGCATGGGGCGAGCGGCTTGGCGTGGTATTTACCGGCCTGAGCCTGGGCTCCATCCTGCTGCTGGTGGCCTTGGGGCTGGCCATCACCTATGGCCTGATGGGTGTGATCAACATGGCTCATGGCGAGTTGCTGATGATCGGCGCCTACGCCACCTATGTGGTGCAGAACCTGTTTCGTGCCCACCTGCCGCATTACTTTGACCACTACATGCTGCTGGCGGTGCCAGTCTCCTTCCTGGTCGCGGCCCTGGTGGGCGCGGTGATGGAGCGCGGCGTGATTCGCTGGCTCTATGGCCGCCCCCTGGAAACGCTGCTGGCCACTTGGGGCATCAGCCTGGTGTTGATGCAAAGCGTGCGCTCTGTGTTTGGCGCTCAGAACGTGCAGGTGGAAAACCCTGCATGGTTGTCTGGCGGGGTGGAGGTGATGAGCAACCTCACCTTGCCCTATAACCGTTTGGCCATCATCGCGTTTGCGGTGCTGGTGTTGCTGGGGGTGTCGCTGTTGATCTCTCGCACCCGTCTGGGTCTTTTCGTGCGGGGCGTGACGCAAAACCGGCCCATGGCGGCCTGTATGGGTGTGAATACGGCACGGGTGGATACCTATGCATTTGCGCTTGGATCGGGCATCGCTGGCCTGGCGGGCTGTGCTTTGTCTCAGGTGGGCAATGTGGGGCCTGACCTGGGTCAGGGCTACATCGTGGACTCCTTCATGGTGGTGGTGCTTGGTGGCGTAGGCCAACTCGCGGGCACCGTGTATGCCGCCCTGGGTTTGGGTGTGCTCAACAAGTTTCTGGAAGGTTGGACGGGGGCGGTGTTGGCCAAGATCATGGTGTTGGTGCTGATCGTGGTTTTCATTCAGAAAAGACCGCAGGGGATTTTTGCGATGAAAGGCCGGAGTGCCGAGGCATGACATCTGCGACTTCATTTCTTCGCCTTTGTGACTTTGGTGTGGGCCTGTCTTCGTTCGATGCACCGCGCCGGGTCGTCGGCCCGGCGGCCGAGTCACTTTCTCTTGCTTGCCCAAGAGAAAGTAACCAAAGAGAAGGGCACCCCGAATCCGGCGGTCCCGGGGTACCGGGACTGCTCTGCGCTGCTCGTGCAAGACGGGAAGTTCAGAAACTCGCCCTGCGGGCTCAAACATCTGAACTTCTTGATCCGTCTTGCCCTGCGCTGCTCGACGCCTCCCACGGGGACCCCAAAAGCCAACACCAGCAGTCGGCTCGTTTGGCTACGCCAAACATCGCGGCGATGCGCAGCGAGCCGAAAGGTATTGGCTTTTGGGCCCCCTTGAGACGAGCTGAGCAGCGCAGCGGGAGGCGGATAAAGAAGCGCAGATGTTTGAGCCCGAAGGGCGAGTTCTGCGCTTCCCGCCTCCCGCGAGCAGCGCAAGGCAGGCCCGGTACTCCGGGGCCTCGGAACCGGGGTCGCCTTTCTTTTGGTGACTTTTCTTTGGCGAAGCAAAGAAAAGTTACTGCGCTGTCGTGCGCATATCCCGACGCGGTGCACCGGATGATGGATAAAAAACATAGAGGCACACAACCATGAGCGCCACAGCCGCAGCCGCACCGCAAGCCGCCGTCGTCGGCCCAACGACCTCACTGCTCAGCCCCAAATCCTGGCTCGGTGTCCTGACCGCACTCACGGCCATCGTCGTGCTCGCGCCCGTGCTCAACCTCGTGGTACCCGAAGGCAACCCACTGCATTTCAGTGACTACGCCGTGTCCCTGGTTGGCAAGATCATGTGTTACGCCATCTGCGCGCTGGCCATGGATTTGATCTGGGGTTACACCGGCATTTTGTCTTTGGGCCACGGCGTTTTTTTTGCACTCGGCGGTTATGCCATGGGCATGTACTTAATGCGCCAGATTGGCCGTGACGGCAACTACAAGTCCGACTTGCCCGACTTCATGGTGTTTTTGGATTGGAAAGAACTGCCTTGGCACTGGGCACTGAGCGACAGCTTTGTGGCCACGCTGCTGCTGGTGGTGTTGGTGCCAGGATTGCTGGCGGGCGTGTTTGGCTACTTTGCGTTTCGCTCGCGCATCAAGGGCGTGTACTTCTCCATCATCACGCAGGCGCTCACCTTTGCGGCGATGTTGCTGTTCTTTCGCAATGAAACCGGCTTCGGCGGCAACAACGGTTTCACCGACTTCAAACGCATCCTGGATATTCCAATTGCCACGCCCTCCATGCGCATGACGCTTTTTGTTCTGACCGGTCTGGTACTCATTGGCTTTTTTGTGTTGGCGCGCTGGTTGGTGAAAAGCAAATTTGGCCGGGTGCTACAAGCCATACGCGACGCCGAGTCGCGCGTCATGTTCACCGGCTACAACCCGCTGCACTACAAGCTGGCCATCTGGGTGATCTCGGCAGTGATGTGTGCTGTGGCGGGGGCGCTGTATGTTCCGCAGGTGGGCATCATCAACCCGGGAGAGATGTCACCCGCAGCCAGCATCGAGATGGCGATTTGGGCTGCCGTGGGTGGGCGTGGCACGCTCATGGGCCCCATCGTGGGCGCGTTTTTTGTCAATGGTGCGAAGAGCTGGTTCACCCAGGTGGCGCCGGAATACTGGTTGTTCGTGCTGGGTGGTCTCTTCATCGCAGTGACACTGTTTTTGCCGCATGGCCTGATCGGCTTATGGCGAAAAGTGCTGGGGCGTCAAAGCCTGGAGACCACGCCATGACGCCCGACTTGATGGAGGCGGGCACCAAAGTCCGTGCCGACTGGGAGCGCAAAAAGGCGTTGACGGCGAGTGGCTCCGGTGACCGCACGGCCAGCTATGGCCGCGTGGTGGTGGAGGGCGAACTCGATGCCACCCATGGGGCCATTCTTTACCTGGACGACATCACCGTCAGCTTTGACGGTTTCAAGGCGCTGAACAAACTGTCGCTCAACATCAGCCTCGGGGAGCTGCGCTGCATCATTGGCCCCAATGGCGCGGGTAAGACCACGATGATGGATGTGATCACTGGCAAAACCAAACCCGATGCGGGCAAGGCTTACTTTGGCTCGACCATTGATTTGCTGCGCCTGCGTGAAAACCAGATCGCCTCGGTGGGCATAGGCCGCAAGTTTCAAAAACCCACGGTGTTCGAACAGCTCAGTGTGTTTGAAAACCTGGAGCTTGCGTTGAAGGCCGACCGTTCGGTGCGTGCTGCCATGGGATTTCGCTTGAGCAGCGAGCAGCAAGATCGAATCGGCAGCATGCTGGCTTTGATTCATCTGAAAGCCGATGCGCAGCGCACCGCCGGTTTGTTGTCACATGGCCAAAAGCAGTGGTTGGAAATAGGCATGCTCTTGATGCAAGACCCCAAACTGCTGCTGCTGGACGAACCGGTGGCCGGCATGACCGATGAAGAAACAGAACGCACCGCCGAGTTGTTTTTGTCTTTGGAGGGGAAACATTCCCTGATGGTGGTGGAGCACGACATGAAGTTCATCGGCGAATTGACGCAAGGTAAGCCGAGCAAAAAGGTCACTGTGCTACACGAAGGCAGTGTGCTGGCCGAGGGGTCGCTGGCAGATGTGCAGGCCAACGAGAAGGTCGTCGAGGTGTACCTTGGACGCTAAGCATTTCACAGAGGATCGTGCCATTCTCAAGGTTGAAGGCGTCAACCAGTACTACGGCGGTAGCCACATCCTGCGCAATGTCGCCTTCGAAGCACGCATGGGCGAAGTGACTGTGGTGTTGGGTCGCAACGGCGTGGGTAAAACCACCTTGCTCAAAAGTTTGATGGGCGTGGTGCCCGTCAAAAGTGGCAGCGTCCACCTTGATGGTCAAGACATCACCCGTTTGCCGCCGTATGAACGTGTGCGTGCCGGCCTGGGTTACGTGCCCCAAGGCCGCGAAATTTTTGGCCGCCTCACAGTGCAGGAGAACCTGGCCATGGGCCTGGCCTACAAACCGGGTGGCACACCCATTCCCACGGAGTTGTTCGAGCTGTTCCCGGTGCTCAAACAAATGTTGCACCGGCGCGGCGGCGATCTCTCCGGTGGCCAGCAGCAGCAACTGGCCATTGCGCGTGCCCTGGCAGCAGGCCCCAAGGTGCTGGTGCTGGACGAGCCCACCGAGGGCATCCAACCCAGCATCATCAAAGACATTGGCCGCGTCATTCGTTTGCTCGCCGACCGAAAAACCATGGCCATCGTGCTGGTGGAGCAGTACTACGACTTTGCGGCGGAACTGGCGGACCAGTACCTGGTGATGGAACGCGGTGAGATCGTGCAGCAAGGGCGCGGCGAAAACATGAACGCCGAGGGCGTTCGGGCGCGTGTTTCTATTTAGGGTCTGTTGACATACAAATCGCCCTCGCGTGCAGCTCCCACAGGCCCCCAATTGAGGCGCAAAGCACAGCGGGGGTATATCCCCCCGCGAGCATTTGCAACGAAGAGTGGGGGCCTGTGGGGGATGCACCCTGTGGGCCGGGGCACCCAAGGGCGCAGGGCTGCGTTGTGCTCCTGGCCCAGGCAAGAGCCTGGGCGGCGTCGCACGTCTTGCCCTGCACCCTTGGCCACCCCGGCGCGAGGGCGATTTGTATGTCAACAGACCCTAGCCTGTCACTGGCGTTCGCCGCAGTCCTTTCATGTTGGCGGCATAGAAATACGCTGAGATGGATCAGGCGCTGTACATCACATTGATTCTGGCCACGTATTTGGGATGTGTGCCCGTGATGGTTCTTCCTTCGTGCAAAACCGAATCCGGGCCGTTGCCGTGGCAAAAGAACAAGGCGGAGCCTTTGCGGGGCTCGATGTCCACATGGCCTCCAGCATTGTCGAAGAGGCGGGTCGCACCGCCTTGCACGCCATCAGCCGTGTCGTTCAGGTACAGCAACATGGTCAAGCGAGAGCGAAGGCCGTTCACTTCCATCATGGTTTGCCGGTCTGGGCTCAGGGCATAAGCGGGCCAATCGCCGTCGGTGTGCGGACGAAAAACATCACCCTCTTTGTAGCGGTACATATTGATGCGGTGGCTCAAGCCCGGGTGCAGCGAGTGCCCACCCATGTTGGGTGGCAACAGGTGCTGAAATCGGAGCAACAGCTGATCCATGGGCGCTGGGTCTGCAACCCAATGAACGGACTGGTTCATCCTCATTCCTGGGGGTGTGGAAATACCCGGGGCTTCGTCGCGAAAGCCCAGCGCCTCACCCACAGCCGCCAGCGTATGGGCCTCTTCAGCGGTGATGACATCCTCGATGAAAAACGCCAGCTTGCCTTGGAGTGCAATATCCCGGCGTCTTGTTTTCAGTTGGGACGCCGCGCTGGTTTGCAAAAAATCAAGCGGCGACGCCAGCGCGTGGACGGGCGTGCCAGGGACCAAGCCCCCCATGGGAAGTGATCCGGGAAGGCGTGCAACGATTTTCGAGTTCAATCCTTGGACGGTCTGGGAGATGAGTGAGTGTGGGTTCATCGTGATTCACCACTCGCCTTGATTCGGCATGGACACCCAAGGCTCTCGTGGTGCGAGCCGGGGGCCGCCCTGCAGCAATTCGATGGAGATGCCATCTGGGGAACACACAAAGGCCATGTTGCCGTCTCGCGGGGGCCGACTCAACTTGACACCATGCGCCATCAGACGCGCGCAGGTGGCGTACAGATCGTCCACCGCGTAGGCGATATGCCCGAACGCACGCCCGCTGAGCAAGGGCTGTGGCTCCCAGTTGTGGGTCAATTCGATTTGCGCTGTTTCATCGCCTGGGGCACTGAGAAAGGCCAAGGTGTACTTTCCCGCAGGGAAGTCTTGTCGGTGCAGCAAGGTCAAACCCAAGGCGTTTTGGTAGAAGTCGAGTGAAGCGTCCAGATCGCTCACGCGCACCATGGTGTGGAGGTATTTCATGCCGAAAATCCGGAGAGAACCAGTTTCCCCTGCACCTGACCCGCCTCGATGAGGGCGTGTGCTTGTCTGGCATTGGCTGCGTTGATGGGCGAGAGTGTTTGGGTCAGGGTGGACTTCAATGTGCCCGCATCCACGAGTTTGGCCACGCGGTTGAGCAGTTCACCCTGGCGCGGCATGTCGGGGGTCTCAAACAGCGACCGGGTGAACATCAGTTCCCAATGCAGTGACAGGCTCTTTCTTTTGAGCGCCATGATGTCCAGGGCTGATACGGGGTCGTCGATCAAGGCCACTTGGCCTTGGGGTGCCAGCGCTTCGACGATATCGGCCCAGTGCGTGTCGCTGTGGGTCAGGCTGGCCACCATGTCAACTTGTTTGTATCCCAGCGCGGCGAGTTGGGGCGCCATCGGTTGGTGGTGGTCGATGACGTGGTGGGCACCCAGCGATTCAACCCAGGCGCGAGACGCCGGCTTGCTGGCAGTGGCAATGACAGTCAGTTGTGTCAAACGCCTGGCCAATTGAACGAGCATCGAGCCAACACCACCGGCTGCGCCCACGATCAAGAGGCGCTTTCCTTGCCCTGCGTCTTCTGAGACGCTGAGTCGATCGAACAGCAGCTCCCACGCAGTGATGCTGGTCAACGGTAACGCAGCGGCCTGCGCGTCGCTGAGGCTGCTCGGAGCATGACCGACCAAGCGCGCATCCACCGCATGGAACTGCGCCTGACAGCCTGGCCGGTTGATGGCCCCGGCGTAGTACACGCGGTCACCTGGCTGAAAACCTGTGGTGGCGCTGCCTATGGAACGAACGGTTCCGACGGCGTCCCAACCCAGAACTTCCGGCTGATCCGGAGCGGGTTGGCGGTTGCGGCGAACTTTGGTGTCCACCGGGTTGACGGACACCGCACTGACTTCGACCAACAAGTCGTTGGGGCCGTGCGTGGGCAAAGGCAAGTTGACGTCAATCAATGATTGGGCGTCATCCACGGGTAGGGATTTCAGGTAGGCAATGGCTTTCATGGGTGTGATGGCAAGTGAAGAGATGCAGGCATCTTGCCCAAACAGGGCCTTTGTAAACACACCACAATTGCCGAATCTCTTTCGCATCATTTTTGAAAATGCCACGCCTGGATGATCTGAAACTCTTCACCTTGGTGGCGGTCTGCGGCAGCTTTTCTGAAGCGGCCAGGCCACTGAACATCTCACCCATGCTGGCCAGTGCGGCCATTAAACGTTTGGAGAAAGACCTCGGGGTGCGATTGTTTGAGCGATCGACCCGCCAACTGCGGCTGACCTCGGCGGGTGAGCGTTATCTGCCCCATGCGAGGCAGGCGTTGTCGGTTTTGGATGAGGGCCACGCGGCGGCTCAAGGGGCTGTGTCGCCGCATGGCTTGACGGGGTGCTTGCGGATCAGCGTTCCCAGTGACCTGGGGCGACGGCACCTCCTTGGGTGGCTGGACGCATTCGTGGAGAGCCAGGGCAGCGCCGGGTTGGCGCTGGATGTTCGCATCAGCGATCGCTTGTCTAATCTCGTCCAGAACCCGGTGGACTTTGCCATACGTTATGGCGAGTTGGAGGCGTCCAACCTCATCGCTTTGCCGCTTTGGCCTGGCAACCGCCGCGTTCTGTGTGCCAGCCCGGCCTACCTGGCCCGCCACGGTGCTCCAGTGACCCCACAAGCACTGAAGCACCACGAGTGCCTGCGCTTTGTTTTGGGCAGCAGCATCCATACCCAATGGCAGTTCGAGACACCTGAAGGTTTGGCTGCTGTGCAAGTCAGCGGCAGCCGCATGGCTGACGATGCTCACCTGGTGCATGAATGGGCGTTGCGGGGCTTGGGCATAGCCTACAAAAGCGAGCTGGAGGTGGCGGCCGATTTGGCACAAGGAACCCTGGTGCGCTTGCTACCTGATGCGATGGGTGAGCGCGCGCCGCTCTCGCTGGTGGTGGTGGGACGGCATTGCCTGAACGACGGCATCAGGCAACTCGCGGCTTTCCTCCAGGCGCGATGTGCGGAATTGGTGCGGGTTGCTGCATAGGACCCAACTGGTTGGATGGCGCCAGAAGGAAAGCCTCCAGGCTCACACCGCAAAAAACACAGCGATGAAAGCGGCCACCGCCCAATCGTAAAACGCGCAAAACGGGATGTACCACCGAGGCACCACTCCATGACCGTGCGCACCATGGTGCAGCCAGTCCCAGACACCATGCAGCGCCAAACCCACCACCAAGAACCACCAGCTGATCCACAACCCGAGCAGCGCCAGCGTGACGAAGAAGGCGCACCCGAGAACCTGTCGCAATACACTGAGTTGACCTTTCGAGGCGAGCGCGAAACCGACATAAATGGCACCTATCAAGGTGAGCAGATTGGAGGCGACTCCTCGTGCCCAATCCGGGGGCAATGAGGTCAAAAATAAGCATGTCACCAGGGCCAGGCCCAGTCCTGCGAGTACGTTGCGCATCGGTTAGAGTTCCTATTGATTGCTGTGATTGTGCTGGTGCTGGACGAGCTCACTGTGGGCATCCACCCAGCATCATGAAAGACATGGGCCGCGTCATGCGCTTGCTCGCCGACCGAAAAACCATGGCCACCGTCTTGGTCGAGCAGTACTGCGACTTTGTAGCCGAGATGGCGCATCAATACCTGGTGATGCAGCGTGGCGAGATCGTCAGGCGGGAGCGGCAGGCCAAGATGGAATCGGACGGTGTGAAAGCCTTGGTTTTTATTTAGAAGAACGCTCAATAAGTCCTCGCAGATGCGCGCGCTCAGGACACTGGGTATGAGCCGGTCCGCCGTCGCGTTTTGCGCTGTGGCGCACGCCGCAGTAGCATTGCTGTTGTGAAGGCCCTGTCTTTTCTCTTCCCTTTTTCAGCAGCGCTGTGTTGCAGTGCCGTGGCACTGCACTGCCAAGCGCAAGGCACCGCTGCCGACGCCCGACCTGCTGCTGTTTCAGCCTCGGCCACCTCTGCAGCCCATGCTGCACGCCCCACCGGAAAAATCTACCAGCAGCGCCAAAAAGACGGCAGCATCCTGTTCACCGACAAACCGGCTGACACCGGTGCGGTGACAGAACGCAGCTGGACGGTCCCGACCGAAGATCCTGGCACTGCAGAGAAACGTCGTGAACAAGCACGGCAAGAAGCCAAACAAGACGCGCAGGCAGTGAATGAGCGTTTGCAGCGCCAAATTGAGCGTCAGCAAGAACGAGACGAGGCCTTGGCCATTGAACGCATGAGGTTGAACCAAGCCCAGGCCCAGCGGGATGCTGAAGTGGCCCGCGCAGACCGCGAACGCTCGGAGCGGGAGAGGGCGGTACCGCCGGTGATCGTTGTCATGCCGGGTCAGCGGCCCAGGCACCAAAATACGCCCGTTGTGGGTTTGCCGGTGACTCCCGCTGTGCGCCCCCCACCCAGCTCCCCGCCGGCCACGCTGTGCACGGCGCCCAAAGCATCGGATTGCAACGCCGGAGGAAATCCTGGGCGGTCAGGGTTCGGCGGCCGTTGATCCCGGTTCGTATGGGTGTTTTTGAGCCGCACCTTCATCCACCAGCCGTTTGCCCTGAGCCTGTCCAAAGCGTGCATCGAGGTAGATGCTGGCGCCCATAGGTCCTGTCCTGAGCCCATGCCAAGGTTCGGCCAGAACGGTGACAGTGTCAGGCGATATGCAAGCGTGAGCAGCGGTATCCGTGTCAGCATCGCTGGCTGTTTTCTGCAACGCGGCCGCATTTTTTTCAACAGCCCGGCGGCTTTTGGCGATCGCTCCATCGACGAGCGTCGCCGTTTGTGAAAAGCTTGGCGGTGTCTTGTCTACATACTCAGGTGAATACATTGGTAAAACTGGTTTTCAACGCCATCGGCTTGAGACTGCGGTCACTTTTGATGGCTGCTGTCCTGGGTTTGTTCTGCATCACGGCAGCCAGCCAACCGTCTGCCACCCAGGTCGCAGAAGGGTTGAGATCGGCTGGCGTGTCCAGTGACGAGGCCGAGCGCACGGTATTGCTCAACCACAGGAAGGTCGTGATGTTTCGTGCGACCTTGCTGGGTGACTCCCCCGTCGCGCGAGCCGAGCTGGCCCGCGAGGCCTTGCAGGCGGCACTGGCCAGACCCGGTCCGGGCTTGGTCTCGCGCACGGTGCTGGGGGAGTCGGTGAAGTTCGAGGTGGACGGCCAAGTGGTGTTCTTCCTGGTGGCCGATGACTTGCTGCGCTCGGGTTCACCGGGCTTGCTGGAGGCGGTGTCGCAAGAAGTGTTGCAGAAGCTGCAACTGGCTGTGAAGGAGGTCAAAGAAAGATCAGACCCCCAAAAAATCGCCATGGGTTTGGCCTACTCGGTCGCAGCCACCGCGCTGGCCTTTGTTTTGCTGCGTTTGATTTTTTGGCTGCGTAGAAAAATCGGTTTGCGGATGAAGGCGGCGTTGCAAACCGATTCAAAAAACGCGGCCTCTGGTCACTGGATGCGGACCTATGGTGACCATGTGCGGATGGTCTCGCGCCTGTCCACCACCGTCCTGACATGGGGTTTGGCGTTCCTCTTGGCCGATGTGTGGGCCAGCTATGTGCTGCAGCAGTTCGCTGTCACGAGGCCCTGGGGTGAACGTTCGACAGCCTGGCTGCTCGGTGTGCTGGAGCAGTTTGCATTGGCCATTGCCGCTGCGGTGCCCGACCTGTTGATTGCGGGGCTGATCTTCGTGATCGCGCGTTTGGTGTCGCAGGCCACGAGGCTGTTTTTGCAGCGGGTGGAGCGGGGTGACATCACCCTGACCTGGTTGGATCCCGATACGGCCGTGCCTACCCAGCGTTTGAGCACCGTGGTGATTTGGCTCTTCGCTTTGGCCATGGCCTACCCCTATTTGCCGGGCTCCAACAGCGAGGCCTTCAAAGGCGTGTCGGTGCTGGCAGGTTTGATGTTGTCCCTAGGAGCTTCTAGTGTGGTGGGACAAGCGCTGTCCGGTTTCAGCTTGATGTACTCGCACTCCTTGCGTCTGGGCGAATACGTGAAGATTGGCGACACCGAAGGCACAGTGGTGGCACTGGGCTTGTTCACCACCAAAGTACACACTGGCCTGGGTGAGGTGGTGAGTTTGCCGAACTCGGTGGTGTTCTCACAACCCATACGCAATTTCTCCCGCTTGGTGCAAGACGGGCAGTTCATGGTGCATGCCGTTGTGACGATTGGTTACGCCACACCATGGCGCCAGGTGCAGGCCATGCTGCTGGCGGCGGCGCAGCGGACAACAGGCGTCGCGCAAGATCCCGCACCCTATGTGGTGCAGACAGCGCTGTCTGATTTTTATGTGGAGTACAGACTGTGCGCGCAGAGCAACAAGAACGCGCCCGGCCGCCGTGCTGAAGCCATCAGCCAATTGCACGCCAACATCCTTGACGTCTTCAATGAAAACGGCGTGCAGATCATGTCGCCTCATTACAGGTCCGATCCTGCGGAGCCACAGGTGGTCATTCCAGGGGCGTGGTCGCCGCGCCAGGCGGCACCGATCGAGCCGCCTACATCGGATGCTGCCGCGACGCAACGGTCCGCATGACAGGGTGTTCGCCGCACGGCATTGCTGGAATAATCCCGCGCACCTCCACCGCCCCGGCGTCATGAAAACCTCCACACGTTTGAATTTGCTCTTGGCTGGCATTGGCACGGCGGCCATTGCCATCAGCAGCGCGTTGCTGTGGACCACGCTGGACAACAAGTCGGTGGACGACATCCGCCAGGCCGCACAAGTACAAATGCGCATCGCCGAGGCCATACGCAAATACACGGTGGATTACCTGCAAGTGGCCTTGCCCAATGCCAATGAGCCCGGCGCTAATTTCCACCGTGAGGCCGTGCCTTCGTTTGCGGCCAACACCATGCTGGCCGACCTCTACAAAAACACCCCCGGTTATGCCTACCGTGAGGTCGCTCTGAACCCGACCAACATCAAAAACCAAGCATCGGGTTGGACGGCAGATGTTGTCAACAGCTTCAGGGCGCAGGGCGCACCCACCGACATGTACACCGTCACCGGGGAGGGACCTGACAAACTGATGCATTTCTCCCGCCCCATCGTCGTCGACAGTGCGCGCTGCTTGCGCTGCCACAGCGACCCCGCCGTGGCCCCGGCTTCCATGCGTGCGCTGTATGGCGAACAAACTGGCTTTGGCTGGAAAATGGGCGAGGTGGTGGGCGCGCAGATTGTGTCGGTGCCCGTGGCGGTGCAAACCCACAAACGTGACCATGCGTTTGCACTGTTCCTGATGGGCACCACGGGCATGCTGTTGTTTGTCATGGCGGTGGTGAACTGGTTGATCTCGCGCAAGGTGCTGCAACCCATGGAAGCCGCCAACCGCACGCTCACGCGCTTGGCAGAACTCGATGGCTTGACCGGCGCCTCCAACAAACGCCATTTCAACCAACTTCTGGCCAGCCATGTGCAGCAAGCTACAGAGCGCGGCGAAGACCTGGCTTTGGTGATGATCGACTTGGACCACTTCAAACGGGTGAACGACGAATACGGCCACTCGGTGGGCGACTCCGTGCTGAAAGAAACCGCCAACCGCGTGCGCCGCGCCATCCGCCGCAGCGATGTATTTGGTCGCGTGGGCGGAGAAGAGTTTGCGCTGCTTTGCCCCGCCACCGACATTGCAGGTGCCGTGGCCACCGCCAGGGTGATCCTGAATGAACTCGGTGGCTCCGCTTTTGAGTTGGTCGGCGACGTCACGGCAAGCCTTGGCGTGGCTCAACTGAAAATTGGCGAATCAGCCGGACATTTGTTCGAACGCGCCGACGCTGCACTGTACGAGGCCAAACGTTCAGGTCGCAATCGGGTCGTCATGGCCAAGGAAGACGCAGCGCGCGCGCAGGCCGCGTGAGCGGTAGGCCGGATGCCAAGTTACCAGGGTGTGGCAATACGGTTGTACAGCCACCTTCTGTGTGCCAACGCGGTCGAGATGGCCTTTGCGGATCAACGGACGAGAAGTGACACCTTCGCCTCGGCACACGACCGGCACACACAGGCTTTGCCGCGCCGGTCTTGAGGAATGCTCGCCAGTGTTTCAGCGGAAAACTGAACCGAGGTGCACCAGCACGGTCCGTCGAACGATCCGCTGCACGCCACGGCGCATTGGTTTGCTTGGCCGCACAGGGGGCAATTTGCTGACACAGTAAGACTAGCGGCGGTGGGCGTGTTCATCGTCGATCTCAGGGCTGCTTGCAAGTGTCTGTCATCGAGATGGAGCCATCTCGGCACTCGGTTGGAATGGGGTCGTCCTGTTTCACAGAACGGGTTGAGGTGGGTGGAGCCGGCGGGGGCTTTTTGTCCGTGGGTCCCGCAGAAACCTTGGTTTGTTGGTAAACCAGTTTTTTGCTACCGAGATCGCAACTGCCCACCACACGCCCGGTAGCAGGTGCGGCCATGTCGATGACGGTGACTGTGAAGTGCTTCACCCCACCACCGCGAATCTTGGCTTCGACTTCGCTGCGCAGTTCGTCGCAGGTGATGGCCGAGCAGGGCAGGGCGCAGAACAAGAGGGCGGCGATGGCGGTGGTGATGGCGGTGTTCATGGCAGGGTCAACCTGGCGGAATGGGCGCGTTGGTGGCGGCGCAGTGCGTCATTTTGAACCCGGTCCGGCACGGGGTGTTCAAGGCCCGTCATTCGAATGGCACCTACACTGTTGACAGCCTTCACCTACACCCATTACTAACCCCCTCCAACACCATGGGCTGGCCCGGTCATCTCACGCTGAACTACCGCTGCGAAACCACCTCCACCGGCAGCCGCACTGTGCTGCACGACCGCCACTCGGGTCCACTGCGCGTTTTACAAAGCCTCTACCCCGAAGCGCATCAGGTTTGCCACAACGTGCTCGTGCATCCGCCGGGCGGCATCGTGGGCGGTGATGATTTGGTGATCGAGGCGCACTTACAAACCGGTTCACATGCCTTAATCAGCACCCCCGGCGCGACACGGTTTTACCGCAGCAGTGGCGAGGCTGCGCGGCAAACCATCCATTTCAAACTTGATGCCGGTGCTCGGCTTGAATGGCTGCCTTTGGAAACCATCGTACACAGCGCGGCCTTGGCTGAGAACCGGATGTTGTTCGATCTACAGCCTGGCGCGGAGATGGTGGGTTGGGACGTGCTTGCCTTGGGTTTGCCAGCCTCGGGACAGGGTTTTGAGTCAGGCCATATGCGGCAAGAAATTGAAGTTCCAGGCTTATGGCTGGAGCGTGCCAAGGTTGCCGCAGACGACCACACCTTGCTGCGCAGCCCCTTGGGTTGGGACGGGCAAACCGTGTTGGCCACGCTGTGGTTCGCCGCAGGCAGCCATCAGCCCATCCACCGTTTACAAGCCTTGTTGGAGGAAGCCCGCTTGCACATCGATGCCAGCTCAACCGCAGCCCGCGCAGGTTGCACCCGTTTGGGCGAGCAGGGCGTGGTGCTGCGTGTTTTAGCCCCGCAAGTGGAGCCAGCGATGTTGTTGCTTCAGCAGGTCTGGGCCACGTGGAGGCAACTGGCCTGGGGCTTGGCAGCTTGCCCACCAAGGGTGTGGAAGTTGTGACTCCGCTGGGAGGCGTGCGCGGTCTGGCATGACCGAGGTGGGCAACAACCCAGTGCGTTCATCGCGTTGGCGTTGCCCTCTTGAATGAACCGGTCTCAAGCCGGTGCGGAACGAAGCCCATACACCACGCCGCGCAAAAACAGGTATTCAGCGCGCAGTATGGGCTCGCCTTTTTCTTCTGCAAACGTAAAACCAAGCACCGAGAGCGTTTCGCCGTTCTTGATCTCGGGCACCTTCCACGCTGCCAAGCGCGTCAGCGGCGCCAATTCAATTTGCCATTTTTTATCGCTACGTGAGGGCAGTTTGACGTTCTTCAGCAGGGCGGCTCGGTCAACACTGGCTGTTTGTGCGGGTAACTCGGTCGAGGTGAAATCAGCCGGTAGTGCCAGGTCAGGAGTCAACAGGAGGTCGAATTCAGCATGCGGGTTTCGCCACGCCACATTGGCGGTCGTGCCGCGCAGGTAAACGGGGCGTGTTTGATCAAAGCTCGACCAGCCGTGGTGGGCATTGGCCAGGACGGGCGCGGCCATCAGCGGAAGGGAAAGCAAGGTTCGTCTTTGCATGAGGTTCTCCATGTCAGCTGTTAAACGTATCCGATCCAGCGGCCAGCGGTGATCACAGCAACCCACAAAACCAGCGACAACAGGACCTGCGCTTTGGCGCTCTTGTCGGTGCTGCCCAGGCCCCCACGTGCATGAAACCACAGGGCGTTACCACCTGCCAAACCCAACAAAAGCAGCTTCACCCTGAAGGCGCTGTTGGCCAGCAGCTCCTGCGGTTGGGACAGAAACATCACCACGCCGCTGCTCGCCACCAAAAAAAAACCAGCCAGCGTCATCCGAAGCGTCACCCGTTTCAAAGCCGTCAAATCGACGCCGCCCAGAACACCCAAGAAGCACAACTCCAGCAGCGTCAAATTGCCGACCAGCAGTGCAATGCCAATGATGTGCAGCACTTCGAGCAGGGGATAAGCGTAGGCGTTGCTGCCGATCCATTCGATGCTATTCAAAGTCATATGCCACCGTCGGCCATGGGCTTTTAACCGTGAGCGGCGTCAGCCTGAAGAGACCCCGTCATTGAGCGCGTGTTGCACGCCTAGGCACAGCCAAGATGCCGCATCGTATGGCCATCGGCGAACGATCGATCCAAAGCCCATCTTTCCCGCGTGGTGAAGCGTCATGTCGGTTGCAGGAGTGACAGGGTTAGAACATTGCGCTGAAACAAGAACTGCGGCCGTTGGTGGGTCAGCTGCTGCCCTACGAGCCTCTGCGGAGTTTCGTGCCAGCCAAGGTCAGGCCTTCATCGCCGACACGCAGACTCTCGCATTCTCAGAAGGTTTAACGGCCAATCCGACCAGTAACCCGCGCAGCGCTGTTGGCGGTTTTCGATGTGTTGTGGGTTGGGCTAATATGCAGTCCGTTGCCTCACGCAACAACGTCGCTCGGACGGTTCCGGGCGCTCACGTGAAAGTCAAAAAAATGTCCTATAGGGTTTGTCATTGGCTAAATCTCCCCTGCGTGAGGGGTCAAACCGGCCCCAATCTAGGCGCAAAGCGGAGCCGGGTTGCACACCCGGCGAGCATTTGCAACGACGAGTGGGGCCGGTTTGACCCCTCACCCTTAGGGCCGGTGCGGCAAAACGCGCAGGGCGGCGTTGCAGTCCTTGCCCGGGGGAAGAACCCCGGGCTGCGAACCGCGCCTTCCCCTGCGCGTTTTGTCACACCGGCGCAGGGGAGATTTAGCCAATGACAAACCCTGCCGGCCAGCGCCGCTTCGCGCGCATTGATCGTCTTCCCCCTTACGTCTTCAACATCACCGCCGAGTTGCGGGCTGCGGCGCGGCGTCGTGGTGAAGACATCATCGACATGAGCATGGGCAACCCCGATGGGGCCACACCCGCGCACATCGTTGCCAAACTCACCGAGGCTGCGCAGCGGCCCGACACCCACGGTTATTCGGCCAGCAAAGGCATACCGCGTTTGCGGCGGGCCATCTCGCACTGGTACCGTGACCGCTACCAGGTGGACATCGACCCCGACAAAGAAGCCATCGTCACCATCGGCTCCAAAGAAGGCCTGGCGCATTTGATGTTGGCCACCTTGGACCGCGGCGACACCGTATTGGTGCCGGACCCCAGTTACCCCATCCACATTTACGGCGCGGTGATTGCGGGGGCCGACATTCGGTCGGTGCCAAACGTGCCGGGCGTGGACTTCTTCGCAGAGCTGGAACGCACCATACGCGGCAGCTACCCCAAGCCGAAGATGATGGTGTTTGGTTTTCCCAGCAACCCGACAGCGCAATGTGTGGAGCTTGATTTTTTCGAGCGTGTGATTGCGCTGGCCCGCAAGCACGATATTTTCGTGGTGCACGACCTGGCTTATGCCGACATCGTGTTCGACGGCTGGAAAGCACCGAGCATCATGCAGGTGCCCGGCGCCAAAGACATTGCGGTGGAGTTTTTCACGCTCTCCAAAAGCTACAACATGGCGGGTTGGCGTGTGGGCTTCATGGTGGGCAACCCCGACCTCGTCGCAGCCTTGGCGCGCATCAAGAGTTACCACGACTACGGCACCTTCACGCCGCTGCAAATTGCCGCCATTGCGGCGCTGGAGGGCGACCAACAGTGCGTGAAAGACATTTGCGCCACCTACCAAAAGCGGCGTGACGTGCTTTACAAAGGGTTGATCGAAGCGGGTTGGGAGGTGACCTTGCCCAAAGCCTCGATGTACATCTGGGCGCGCATTCCAGAGTTTTACCGCGCGGCCGGTTCGCTGGAGTTTGCCAAGCTGTTGTTGGCGCGGGCCAAGGTGTCGGTCTCGCCCGGCATTGGGTTTGGTGACCATGGCGACGACCACGTGCGCTTTGCCTTGATCGAAAACGAGAACCGCATCCGGCAGGCGGTGCGGGGCATCAAGGCCATGTTCCGGGAGGATGGTTTGGCGCCGGGCTGACGCGTTCGACAGGGAGGCGGTAACAAGCGCATACCGTTACCGTGCGGCACGGTTTGCAGACAAGGGCACAATCGCACTTTTCCGTTGTGTCTTCTTGTGCCATGTCTTCTGCTGTTTCTGCTCCTGTTTCACCTTCCGAAGTTGCTGGGTCTGCTGCGATGCAGGCTGAGTCTGACCTGGCGCCTGTCGCACCGCCGCAGCGCGATGGGGTGACCGAACGACCCAATGAAGCGACAAGCGCTGAAGCCGGGGCTGCTTCAGTTCCCAAAGTGCCAACGATGTCGCCTGTCCAGTGCGGCGAGCGGCTCAAAGCACTTTTTCCTGCCTTGTTTTCAGGTGCGGTCAAACCGCTGAAGTTGCGCATCCAGGTGGACATTCAAGAACGTGCGCCAGGGGTGTTCAGCAAGCAGGTGCTGTCTGCTTTCTTCCGCCGCCATACCGGCAGCACGTCGTACCTGATCGCGGTCAGCAAAGCGCCGCACCGGGTGGACTTGGATGGGCAACCTGCTGGGGAGGTCAGTACCGAGCACAAACAAGCGGCGCTGGAAGAGCTGGCCCGGCGGCGAGCCAACAACGAGGCCAGGCGCGAACAAGAAGAACAAGGGCGGCTCAAACGCGCATCTTTGTTGCGGAATTTTCAAAAGACCACGCTGACACGCGCCAACTTTTGTGCATTGAACGGTTTGGCCGAAGAAGCCCTGGATGCGGTGTTGGCCCAAGCAGAACAAGAGGCCAAAGAAGCAGCGCTGCGGCCCGCAGTGGATGCGCGCGGTCCGCGCGGGCGTGAGTTCAATGGTCACCCTCGGCGTGGTGCGCCTCCTGCCGGAAATCGCCCTGGCCGACGTTGAGGCCGTAGCCTTTACAGAAAATGCGCCAGCATGCGCTCCAGTGCCATGGTAAAGGGGACTTCCATCACCGGTAGCGTGAGCAGCAAACCGATCAGACCCAGTGACAGGGTGACCGGAAAACCAATGGCGTAAATGTTCATTTGCGGGGCCACCCGCGAGATGATGCCCAGCACCAGGTTGGCAAAGAGCAGCATCGCAATCATGGGCAGTGCAATCCACAGGCCCAGCGAAAAAATCTCGCTGCCCCAGGTTTGCGGTTGCACAGCGCGCAAGAAAGCGAAGGGCTCGCTCGACACCGGGAAGGAGTGAAAACTCTGAACCACCGCTGCAATCAGCAGCAAGTGGCCCCCCAGAACCATGAAGAGCCAGCTGACGGTGACGCCGAAGAATCGACTGACGGCCGTGGTTTGTCCGCCCGTGGCGGGGTCAAAAAAGCCAGCAAAGTTCAGGCCCATTTGCAGGCCGACAATTTCTCCGGCGAATTCCACGGCAGCAAAAATGATGCGCACGGCGAAACCCAAAGAAAACCCAATCAAGAGTTGCTGAACCACCAGCAACAAAGCGGTGCTGCTGTCCAGTGCCACCACGGGCATGGGGGGCAGGCTGACTTGTGCGCAAAGCACGATGAGGGCAGACAGTGCAATGCGCAGCCGCACGGGAACGGCGCGCTGCGACAGCACAGGCAGGGCGCCAAAGAGGGCCAGCACACGCAAGAAGGGCCACAGCAGGGGGCTGACCCAGGCCATGAGCTGGGCTTCGGTGAAGGTCAGCATGGGGATGACCTCTCTCCCTCTTGTTTTTTTGGGTTGCTTTCTTTTGGGGGATCGGTCCTCTTTGCACCGCGCCGGGTATTCGGCCCGGCGGCCGAGTAACTTCTTTTGCTTGTGCAAAAGAAGTCACCAAGAAAACACCTGAACACCAGCCTATTTGGGGAGAGGTGGTTTGATGCTGGAGCGCAGACGTGGGGTCTGGATTCGGCCAGTGGCCACTGGCATTCGGGCGACGTTTTCCGCTCGCTTCTTCGAAGCGTCACCTCGGGCCACTGTTGCACTTCTTTCTTAGTCATTCCCGCGAAGGCGGGAATGACGGTGCTGGAGTGCAATGGATGAGGGAAGAACAAGCCTTTAACGTCACCGTGAATGCTTGTTGCCCCTAACCGAACCACCTGTGGTAACCGGGTCAAGTGGTAGAGCCAGCACCGCTCAAATAGGCTGGTGTTAGGTGTTTCTTTGCTTACTTTCTTTGCACCAGCAAAGAAAGTGAGGCCCCATGCCGGGGGGCATTCCCGGCGCGGTATACCGAGAACAGGAAACCCAACCCGAAGGCAAGAAAAAAAGGCGTGCCAAGCCGCGCCCATCAGCGCCCCTAGCCCACCACCGTGGGAATCGACTGCAAGGTGCGCTGCAAATACTCAACCAGAGAATTGAGCATCCAGGGGCCCGCCAAGGCCAGAACGGCTACCGCAGCGACGATCTTGGGGACGAAAGACAAGGTGGCTTCGTTGATCTGTGTGGCCGCTTGAAAAATACTCACCACCAACCCCACCACCAGCACGGTCAGCAGCACCGGTGCTGAAATCATCAGCAGCATGTACAGGGCTTGTTGCCCTATCGTGAGGACGCCTTGTGCATTCATGTTGCAAAACTCGCTGCTAAAGAACCAATCAACAAATTCCAGCCGTCGGCCAGCACAAAGAGCATGAGCTTGAAGGGCAGAGCCACCAGCACCGGGCTGAGCATCATCATCCCCAGGCTCATCAAAACGCTGGCGACGATCATGTCAATGATCAAAAAAGGAATGAAGATCAAAAAGCCAATTTGAAACGCGCTCTTGAGTTCACTCGTCACGAAAGCCGGCACCAGCACTTTGAACGGCACCTCAGCGGCGGCTACTTTGTTGTCCACCTTGGCGAGCCTGGAAAACAAGGCGAGGTCAGCCTGCCGGGTTTGTTTGAGCATGAACTCCCGCATGGGAACTTCTCCCCGCTTGAGGGCCTCATCAAACGAAATTTTGTTGGCGCTGTAGGGCTCGTAGGCCTCTGCATACACCTTGTCGAGCGTGGGGCCCATCACGAAAAAAGTCAGGAACAGGCTCAAGCCCACGATCACTTGGTTGGGGGGCGCCGCCTGTGTTCCCAATGCCTGGCGCAATAAACTCAGCACGATCACGATGCGGGTGAAACTCGTCATCATCAGCAACACCGCAGGCAAAAAGCTCAACGCGGTGAAAAAAAGCAGGGTTTGGATGGGCACCGAATAACTCGTGCCACCACTGCCTTGCGCCACCATCAAGGGCAGGCTGGCCCCACCCGCACTGGGTGCCGTGCCGCTGTTTTGTGCCGCAACCCACAGCGGCGCCGTGGCCAGCACGCAGAACAGCAGGTTCTTGATGATGGGTTTCGCACCGGGCGTCATGGCGTGGGTCTCAGCGTTTCCCGCGTAGATTCGCAAGCAGTTCAGAGAACGAAGCTGCGGCCGTTGGCGGGGCCATGGCAGTCACCGCATCATCTTGTGGATCCAAGGTGTGTAGCGTGCTGATGTGTTGCGGCGTGATGCCCAGTACCAGCCAGCGGCGGCCTTCGCCGCGGCCCACTTCCACGGTCACGATGCGCTGGCTCGGTGACAAAGGCAGGATGGACACGGTGCGCATCAAATGGTTGGTGCTGTTGTTTCCCATGGGGGTGCGTTTGAGCAGCCACAGGGTAAGGGGAATCATCGCCACGATGGCCAAAAACCACAGCACGGAGCTCATGGCAATGGGGCTTGCAGTTGCATTCATAAAGGAAATTCCAAGTAGTCGCTCACGACGAGCGGCTCAATCGTCTCATGCGTTCGGAAGGGGTCACGATGTCGGTCAGGCGGATACCGAATTTTTCGTTCACCACCACCACCTCGCCCTGGGCGATCAGGTAACCGTTGACCAGCACGTCCATGGGCTCGCCCGCCATGGCTTCAAGCTCCACGACCGAGCCTTGGGCCAGTTGCAGGATGTGTTTGATGGGGATGCGTGTGCGTCCGAGTTCCACTGTGAGCTGGACTGGAATATCCAGGATCATGTTGATGTCGTTGCCAGCCACGGCAGGAACATCTTCCCCGAAGTTGGTGAATGCCGCAGGCACAGCGGTGTCAGCACCTAGTGCGGAGATGGCGTTGTCGGTGGTGGTTTCGGGTTTGGCTTCAGACAGTGCCGCCGCCCATTCAGCGGCCATGGCGTCTTCTTCAGACATGGAGGCTTCGTTTTCATCAGACATTGGGTTCTCCTAACCATCCGGTGTGTGACGTGGTCAACAGTTCATCCACTTTGAGCGCATAGCGGCCATTGGCGGTGCCGTAGTGGCAAGCCAGGATGGGCACGCCTGCCACTTTGGCCACGATGTCGGGTTTCAGATCCAGCTCAATGAAATCCCCGGCCTTGAACGCCAGCAGTTGTTCCACCGTGGCTGGCGCATGCGCCAGTTCAGCCACCAGGTCGACATTGGCGGCTTGTATTTGTTCTTTCAACAAATTGACCCAGCGCCGGTCGGGTTCGTTGCTGTCCCCTTGAATGGTGGAATACAGCACGTCGCGGATCGGTTCAAGCGTGGAGTAGGGAATGCAAAAGTGAATCGTCCCCGAGGTCTCACCAATCTCCAGCGTGAAGGAGGTGGCCACCACGATTTCGCTGGGGGTGGCGATGTTGGCAAACTGCGGTTGCATTTCCGAGCGCTGGTACTCCAGCTCCAGCGGGTAAATGCCGTACCAGGCTTTTTTGTATTCGGCCGTGACCACTTCCACCAATCGCATGATGATGCGCTGCTCGGTGGGCGAAAAATCACGGCCCTCAATGCGGGTGTGGAACTTGCCTGCGCCACCAAAGAGGGCGTCAATCACCGCAAACACCAAGGTGGGATCACAGACGATGAGTCCCGCACCACGTAAGGGCCGCACACTCACAATGTTGAAGTTGGTGGGCACCACGATTTCGCGCAAAAAGGCGCTGTACTTTTGCACCTTGATGCCGCCAATGGAGATCTCCGGGCTTTTGCGTATGAAGTTAAAAAGCCCGATGCGAATGTTGCGTGCAAACCGTTCGTTGATGATCTCCATCGTGGGCATGCGTCCACGGACGATGCGCTCTTGGCTGGAGATGTCGTAGTCGCGTATGCCGCCGGTTTGAACTTCTTCCTGTTCAAGTTTTTGGCTCTCACCGGTGATGCCCTGTAGCAGCGCATCAACTTCGTCTTGCGACAGAATTTGCTGGTTCATGCGTTGTCCTGCTCTGGCGTGGGGCGTTGGTAACTACCAGGGATGAAACCGGCAGGGTTCATGGTTCACTGAATGATGAAGTTGGCAAAGTGAACTTGTTGGATCGGATTGACCACCGGCTCAGCCGCTGGTTTGGCTTTTTTGCCTTTTTTCTCGCCTTCGTCTTTTTGTTCTTCTGTTTTTCCGGTGGGTTCGTGCGCGGCGTCACCTACATAAATACCCATGGGGCGAGCGGCCTCACGCATGATCTCTTGGGCCAAGGCTTCTTTGCCGGTTCTCTCTAACAGCTCGTGTGATGTTTTGTGCGCCAGCACCATCAAAATGCTGTTGCGTATGGCAGGCATGAAGGCCTTCATTTTTTCGGCGAACTTGGCGTCTTCGACTTGCAGGGTGACTGCAATTTGGGCGTAGCGGTCTGAGTCTTTGTCCGCCAGGTTCACAGTGAACGGGTCCAGTGGAACGAAGACGGGCGGGTGGTTCAGGTCCACTTTGGGGTGGGCGGCTTCCGCGGCCTGGTCGGTGCTTTGCGCTTCTTCCTGCTCTGCGGCGGCGGCAGCTTTTTTCTTGAAGTAAACCGCAGCACCCCCACCGGCAATGGCCAGCACCAGCACCACGGCGCCGACGATGATGAGCAGTTTCTTCTTGCCCTTCTTGACGGGCACGGCGTCCCCGGCATGTGCCGCTTCTGGGGCGGCTGCGGGAGGGGCTGCGGCGGCTTTGGTGGCCATGGTCAATCCTTCAAGCGGTTTCGTTGGTGGCTGCCCTTGGAGGGCGACGACCTCCAAATCTGGCGCCCATTCGGGATTTCATGCGTTCCATTGTGGAAGCGCAGCCCGCAGACGAAAGCGTTGAATAGGGGGAGGTTTAGGGGTCAGAACTGGGTGACGCCCGTCACCCCACAACCAGACCGGTGCACCGGCGAACCGGTTGCACACCCGCTTCAGGCGTACAAATCCACCCCACCCAATGCCACGCGGCGGGTGCTGACCGGTGCGCGGGATACCGCATCCACGGCATCTTCACCGCTGGCCTTGCGCTGGGTGCTGCTCGACCGGCTGCTGTCTGGTGGGCTCTCACGGCCATGGGCATGCTGAGAAACACCGCCGCCACTGAGGGTCAAACCGGCGTCTCGCATGGCGCTGGCCAATTCAGGCAGGCTGGCTTCAATGTATTGGCGGGTCTGGGCAGAGTCTGCGCCGAAGTCGACCCGCGCTTGCGTGCCGTCCAAAGTGATTTGTACCGACACTGGCCCCATTTCCGCAGGGTTCAGGTGCAGTTCGGCGCTTTGCACGCCATCCTTGGCCAAGAGGCTGATTTGACTGCCCAAGAGTTCCCGAAATTCTGGCGATTGCACCGGGGTCGGCAGGTTCACGCTGACGGTGGTGGTATCCACCAAGCTGTTGTTGGAAACACCCAGAGCCAAGGGCTGGGGTGCGCTGTTGGTTTCCACGACGTTGGCAGCCGCGGCCACTTTGGGCGTTGCCGTCGGCAGTGCGCTGGACATGTCCATGGCCACGCCCGCCACAGCCCTGTTCCATCCTTCCAGTCCCAAGGCGCCGGTGGCGACTGGGGTGCCAACGCCGAGGGCGTCGGTGCGAGAGGCGGTGGTGGTTTGTTCTTCGTCAAGGGGTGTGGCGCGGGATGCGGCCGCCAGTGGGCTGCCCGCCAGCGGCAGCCGGATACCCAAGCCCGTGCGGTTGCCAGGTGTTTTGTCCATCCAGGCCACAGCGCCGCCAGCACTGGCTTGGCCGCTCGCCCCATCGACTGCGGTTCTGAGGCCGCTGAAGGTTGGCAGGGTCCCAGGTAACTCGGCAGTGTCCTCAGTGGTCTCTTCGGCGCTGGAGCGCTCTGGCGCTTCGGTTATGCCGGCTGTTGGTTTGCCTGCCAACGCTGTTTGGGCGCTTTGTTCGCTGATCCATTGCAACAAGGCCAAAGGGTTGAATGCGGCCTCGTCAGCGGTATGGGCCTCTTTCGGGTCGTCGGCGACGGGCTTGTCTTCTGGGTCCACTTTTTGCGCTGCCACGTTGGTCGGACGGGGTGCCGCTGGGGTGGGCGTGGCAGGCGGGGCCGGGCGGTTCATGGCCTGCTTGGCCTCACGCTGCGCGTTCAAGCGGTTGCGCTCAGTCTGTTTGTCCACGGAACGATCTGGCGTGGTGGTGCGCGCCGGGTCTGGTGTTTTTTCGGACGACGGCTTGCTGCCGTTTGCCACACTGTCTTTGCTCGCGCTGCCTTGGGTTTGTGGTGACTGACTGTGTTCGTGTGCGACATGATGCGATTCCAACACCGCCGAAAACGGAGTGGCTGCCGCATTGGGGTTGGCGACGCCGGCTGCAATGGACGGTGCAATCACAGCGGCTTGCGGCAAAGAAGAAGCGGGTTTAGCAAGTTGCATCATGGTGGACCTCAAAATTTCACTGTTCCGGGCTGTTGTTCAACATCAGGAAGATGCCGCGGAAGCCCCGTGTCCGTGGGTGTTGCTCCAACTGACACGGCTGGCAAATTCGTCGGTTGTTTTTTGATCGCGTCTTTCAGCGCTGAGCTGAATTTCATGCACGCGGCGCTCAATCAGTTTGCGCACCGAGGCAACGCGGATTTCCTGCTCCATCCACAGCGCACGTCCTTTTTCGGCCTGGTACTGCGCTTGTTGAACCGCGTTGCGCTGAAAGTCCACCGCTTGGGTGAGGCGCTCATTGAATGTTTGGTAGCAGTTGACCAAGGGCATGGAGCCTTCTTTGGCAAACTGGGTGGTCCAGCGCTTTTCGTAGTCGCGGCGGTAGTTCACCAGCTGGTCCGCCTGTTCTTGGGCCGCTTGGAAAGCCGCCTCCAGGCGCTGGTGTTGCTGCAAAGCTTCGTCACGCTCTTTCTCCGTTTGGGCCAACAGGGCCATCAAGGGGGCGAGGGGGTTGTTCATGGCAGTCTTTCAATGGCTGACGCGTTCACAGGGACATCACCGCGCGCAGGCGCTTGACGCTCTGCTCTAGCCCGGCAGGCTGGTGCATGTCTTGTTGCAGCAGTTGGTTCATCGGGTCGTGCAGACGCACCGCGGCATCCAGGTCGGCGTCGTGCCCGGGTGAGTAGGCGCCCAGCTGAATCAAATCACGCGCTTTTTGATGTTTGGCGTGCATCTGCCTGAATCGCCGCGCTGCGTCGATGTGCTGCGCATCGGCCACATTGGTCATCACGCGGGAAATGGAGCGCTCCACGTCAATCGCCGGGTAGTGTCCGCTTTCGGCCAGTTCGCGTGACAGCACGATGTGGCCGTCCAGAATCCCGCGTGCGGCGTCGGCGATGGGGTCTTGCTGGTCGTCACCCTCGGACAGCACCGTGTAGAAGGCGGTGATGGAGCCGCCACCGGAGCTGCCATTGCCACTGCGCTCCACGAGTTGCGGCAACTTGGCGAAACAGCTGGGCGGATAACCCTTGGTGGCGGGTGGTTCACCGATGGCAAGCGCAATCTCCCGCTGGGCCATGGCATAACGTGTCAAAGAGTCCATCAACAGCAGGACATGGGCACCACGGTCGCGGAAATGTTCGGCAATGGCGGTGGCGTAGTTGGCGCCTTGCATGCGGGTCAGCGGCGGAGCATCGGCAGGCGCAGCCACCACCACCGCACGGCGCAGGCCTTCTTCGCCGAGGATGTCTTCAATGAACTCTTTCACTTCGCGGCCGCGTTCACCAATCAGGCCCACCACGATGACATCGGCCTCGGTGTAGCGGGCCATCATCCCCAGCAGCACCGACTTACCGACGCCTGTACCTGCAAACAAACCGATGCGCTGGCCCCGGCCCACGGTGAGAAGGGCGTTGATGGCGCGCACGCCGGTGTCCAGCGGGCGGCGCACGGGGTCGCGGTCCATGGCATTGATGGGGCGTCGAATCAGGGGTTCGTTGTGGACGAAATCCAGCGGTCCTTTGCGGTCCATGGGCTGACCGTGGGAGTCCACCACGCGGCCGAGCAACCCATCCCCCACAGGCAAGTGCAAGGTGCGGTCTTCGCCGCGGCGCCAAGGGTGTTGTACTGCGCCGAGTTTCATGGGCACCACGGGCGTCGGGCGTGGAATCACCCGTGCGCCACTGGACAGGCCATGCACCTCTCCTGTGGGCATCAGATAAGCTCGGTCGCCTGAAAAGCCCACCACCTCTGCCAACACCGGCGGTTGATCGGCTTGTTGGCGGCCGGTTTTATGAATTTCACACACCGAGCCGACCGGAACACGGATGCCCGCCGCCTCCAGCACCAGACCCGCCACACGCACCAGCAGTCCATGCGACTCGAGCGCCACGGGTTCGGCCGAGAACGCTTGCATATCGGCCAGGTAACGCTGCCATTTATCGGTGGTTTGTAGCGCCTGGGTTTCGAGTGGGGAGGAGATCATGTACGGTCCTCTTCGGCCGGTTCGGTTGATTGAATTGGCGCTGCGCTGACCGGGGGTGCCTCAGCATCTTCTTCGTCATCCCAGGGTTGATCGCAGCCCACCGCCGCGGCGGCACGGCGCCAACGCGCTTGCATGCTGGCGTCCATCACGCCAATGTCAGACTCCACCAAACAGCCACCCGGTGCGACCGTGGCATCGCTCACCACGCGTCCCCCTCTCGCGGCCAGCACCTCGGCGGCCCCGCGGGTGACGAAGTCCACATCGTTGGGGTGCACCCGCACCGTGATGTGTTTGGCGCTGAGCAGCAGGGATTCAAGCGCCTCATTGGCCACAGCTGCCACCAGTTCGGGCCGGGCACTCAACTCCGCACGAACCATCTGTTTGGCCAACTGGGTGGCAGTAACGGCCAAAGCGCGCGCCATGTCTTGCTGCAGGTCGTCCATCTGTCCCGACAGTGATTGGGTGATGGCGCTGAACTGCACATTCAACTGGTTGGCATAACTTTGTTTGAACGCTTCAAGGGCCGCCATGCCGTCTCGGTAGCCGTCCTGGTAACCCTGTTGCCGTGTCGCGTGCAGTTTGGCCGAGAGCAACTCGGCTGGTGTCGCTTTAGGTGCATCGGGCTCTGGTGCGCGGTGCATACCCGCAGCCTCATGGGCGGGGGCACCTGACAGCGCGTCCGGGTTCCACGCGGAGAACGTATTGAGTTCTTCACGCGGAATGAAGCGGCCATACACAGAAGGCTTGGTCCCACCAGGCGGTGGCACATTGAGGATGGAGGGCTTTTTAGAGGAAGTCATCGTCGGCACCACCGCTCAGCACAATTTGTCCTTCGTCGGCCAGGCGCCGAACGATCTTGAGCATTTCTTTCTGCTCGGCTTCCACTTCGGATACCCGTACCGGGCCACGCGACTCCAGGTCTTCGCGCAGGGTTTCCGCCGCACGGGTGGACATGTTGCGGAAGATGCGCTCGCGCATTTCCGGCGTGGCCCCCTTGAGTGCAATGACCAGGGATTCGCTTTGCACCTCTTTGAGCAGGGCTTGGATGCCCCTGTCGTCGATCTTTTCCAGATCGTCGAAGGTGAACATGTTGTCCATGATCTTTTGGGCCAGCTCGTTGTCGGCTTCCCGGATGTAGTCCAGCACCGCGGTTTCTACGCTCGTGCCCATCATGTTGATGACCTCGGCAGCGGCTTTCACGCCACCGAGTGATGCTTTACGCATCTTGTCGCCACCAGCCAGCACCTTGCTCATGACCTCGTTCAAGTCTTTCAATGCAGACGGCTGGATGCCATCCAAGGTGGCAATGCGAATCAGCACTTCGTTGCGCTGGCGCTCTGTGAAACACTTGAGCACCCCCGCCACCTGTTCATAGTCCAGGTGCACCAAGATGGCGGCCACAATTTGCGGGTGCTCATTGCGCAGCAGTTCGGCCACCGACACCGCATCCATCCACTTCAGGCTTTCAATGCCAGAGATGTCGCTGCCCTGCAAAATCCGGTCAATCAACAGGTTTGCTTTGTCGTCACCCAGGGCTTTGCGCAGCACGGCTTTGACATACTCGTCGGTGTCGGTCACCAACATGCTTTGGTCGGCGGCCACGGCCGTGAATTTGTTGAGCACCGCGTCAAAACGTTCACGCGGAATGCTTTTCATTTTGGCAATGGTTTCGCCCAGCGCCTGTACCTCTTTGGGCGCCAAATGTTTGAACACCTCGGACGCCTCTTCCTCGCCCAAGGACATCAAAAAGATGGCGGCGTCTTCTACGCCTTTGCTGTCGGTGATGGCCATGTCAGTTGCGCAGGAAAGTTGCTTCGTTTACGCGGCTTCGCCGCTGACCCACTCGCGGACAATGCCTGCGACGGCGGCGGGATTGTCTTTGGCAAGCGCGCGCGCCTGCTCCAATTGCGGGTTGGTTTTAGGCGCTTCGAGCACCTGCATTTCAGGCTCTGGCAAGGGCTCAGGATCGGCCACCACCGCATCCAGGTTGTTGCCCGTGGATGCAGGAGGTGGTTCCAAGGCCGCTTTGAGGGCGGGCCGTACCAGCCCAAAAAACACCACCAGTCCCACCACTGCCAAGCCCAGCGGCACGGCGGCGGCGCGCAGGATGTCAATCACCTCGGGTTGTTTCCAAAGCGGCACCTCCACCTGTGTATTGGGCTCCACCTTGAAGGGTGCGTTGATGACCTTGACTGAATCACCACGGTCAGTCTTGAAACCTATGCTTTCTTTCACCAGGGCTTCGAGCTTTTCCAGCTCTTCTTTGCTCATTGGCGTGACCGTGGTCTTGCCTTTGGCGTCGGTGTTGCTTTTGTGGTTGACCACCACAGCAGCATTCAAACGTTTGACTGTTCCTGTGGCGTTGCGGGTCACACGCACGGTTTTGTCCACCTCATAGTTGGTGACGGCCTCCCGACGTGTGTTGGTCGCGCCGCCACCGGTTTGCG
>Ga0315907_10000524_pt1 | contig 55359 bp, 55 predicted proteins | sample LakEriMetagenome_3_FD_203525 | JGI IMG/M metagenome (GOLD analysis project Ga0315907, IMG submission 203525) | Freshwater fungal communities from buoy surface, Lake Erie, Ohio, United States - Buoy 12 MA123 | ecosystem: Environmental > Aquatic > Freshwater > Lake > Lake biofilm | place: USA... | reverse complement strand
CTGCTGCGGCCAGGCGAGGGCCGGCAGCAGATCGCCCATGTCGATCTCGCGCATACCGAAGGCAGGAATCGAAACGCCGATCGGCGCCCAGGCTTCGCTGCCCATTGCGGCAAAGCGAACGCCGTCGACCGGGATCGGGCAGGGTTGGCAGTTCTGCACCCACACGCGCACGCGCTCACCCGGCGCGGGTGCGGGAATGCCGGCGTAGAAATCGGCCGGCCACGGATTGGCGTCGTGCGTGCAGCTCAATTCTTCGGGACCGAAACTGTCGAGCGCGTATTTGAGCACGTCGTGCCCGGCAATGCCGACCATGTGAACGAAGAGCTGGCCGTCGAAATCGCTGAGCTTGAAGCGCTTGCGCACCTCGCGGCTGTCGACCGTGAAGGCCGCGACCGCGTCGGGCAGCGCTTCTTCCCAGCTTGCGATTTCCTTGCCGTCGGCATCGAGCAGCAGCAGCCACGCGCGCACATTGCGGGCACCGTAGCCGTACCAATAATTGGCGGTGACCATGCGCGTGTGGCGCACGTCGCTGTCGCGGAACAGCACGAGATTGGTCACGAAATTGTAGGTCGAAAGATAGCGCTTGGGATCGGTCAGTAACCGCTCGGGGATGCGCAGCAGGTCGAGCGTTTTGACGGTTGCGTCGGCGGGCAGGAAGCTCGCCGCTTGCGCCACCAGCAGATCGGCATCGAACGCGGCAACCAGGATCGTGTCGGCCTTGGCCGCGGCGATCGTCTTGATCGAATGCACGGTGCGGCCGCCGACTTGCGCGCCAAGATGGCGATGGTCGCGGCCATAGAGGCCGGCGATTTCAACGCGCGAAAAATCGTAGAGCGCGCTCAGCGTGGCGAACGCGCCGAACGGGTCGTAGACCGCCACGCGGCCCGCTTTTTCGAGTTCGGCGACAAGTGCCAGCGCTTGCGGGCGCGCCAGCGGATGGCCGATGGCGCGGAACAGCGCGTCGCCGCCGATCCGGTTGTCGAAGGTTTCGATGGGCAGGGCGTGGCGCGGGGCCTTGGGTGCGGAATCCGGCATGGCCGGGTTTTACGACAAGTGCCCGGCACCCGCAAAGCGTTTGCGGGTGCGGCCTTTGCGCGCGGGACGAAGGCTTCGGCGCTGCCTTACGCCCACAGCCGTTCGTTCTGGCGGTTCTCGTAGAGGCTCGCCACGAAATCGCCGTAGCCGTTGAAGAGCTGCGAGGGCACGCGCTGGCCGCCCTTGCCGATCAATTCTTCGCTCGCCTGGCTCCAGCGCGGATGGGCAACGCGCGGATTGACGTTGGCCCAGAAGCCGTATTCGCGCTCGCCGAGTTCGAGCCAGAAGGTTTTGGGCCGCTGGTCAGTGAATTTGAACTTCACGAGCGACTTGACCGATTTGAAGCCGTATTTCCAAGGCACCACGAGCCGCAACGGCGCCCCGTTCTGGCGCGGAATCGGCTTGCCGTAGATGCCGGTGGCAATGAAGGCGAGTTCGTTTGTCGCCTCGTCGAGTGCGAGGCCCTCCGTGTAGGGCCAGGGATACCAGCTTGCGCGCTGGCCGGGTGCGACCGTCGGCATCTGGAAGGTTTCCATCTGCAGGTACTTCGCCGAGGAAAGCGGCTTACACCATTCGACGAGGCTTGCGAGCGGAAAGCCGGTCCACGGCACGGTCATCGCCCAGGCCTCCACGCAGCGGAAGCGGTAGACGCGCTCTTCGAGCTTCATGGCTTTCAGCAGATCGTCGATATCGACCGTGCGCGGCTGCTCTACCATGCCTTCGATCTGCACCTGCCACGGGCGAATCGGCAGGCGCTGCGCCGCTTGCCAGATGTTCTTCGAGGTGCCGAACTCGTAGAAATTGTTGTAGGTCGTTGCGATCTTTTCGTCCGTAAGCTCGCGGTCGACGCGGTAGCGCATGTTGCGCATTGCCGGATAGAGCCCGGCACTTGGATCCTCGCCGCCTGCGGGCGCCTGGGCGTGGGCCGGCAGGGCTGTCGCGGCAGCGGCGGCCACACCCGCCGACAAGACATGGCGGCGCGACCATGCCGATTCCGAAGTCGTCTCGCGCTCGGGAATTTCCCAGCCGCGGGTTCTTTTGATCAGCATTTTGCGATCTCCTAAATGGCGCCGTTGCGCCGTTTGCGGCGCAGCGCATCGACGGCGGTTTGTATCTGCGGCATGTGCGGGTTGACGGCCAAGGCACGCTCGAAGGCTTCGAGGGCGGCCAAGTCGTCGTTGCGGGCCTGAGCGATGAGGCCGAGGCCGGAAAGGGCACCGAAATGACGCGGCTCGAGTGCCACGACTTTTTCGGCGTCGGCCTTGGATTCGTCGAGCCGGCCGAGCTGGTAGAGGATCGTCGCCCGACGGTTCCAGCCCTCGGCATAATCCGGCTTCAGCGTGACGATCGCGTCGAACAGTGCAAACGCGCCGAGCTGGTCACCGCGCTGCTCGGCCACGAGAGCCAAATCGAGCAGCGACTGTGTGCTCGAATCCTTGGGGTCGAGCCAGATTTGCCAGATCGAGCGTTCGATGTTTTTGGCGTCGGCCGGGTCTTGGGTTGCGATCAGGCGTTCGAACAGCCGGTCGAGGCGCGCATCGGCCGCCGCGACCGGGCCGACGGCGAAGCCCGCCGCCAGCGCCAGGGCTAGGGCGAAGAAGCGAACAATTGCCAAAACCCGTTTCATGGCCTCAAGCATGCGGTCAAACGCACTTTCGTGTAAAGAGGGCCGGTTTTGCGCCCCTTTGCTTTTCGCATCCGCGTGGCGCAAAGTTACGGCTCGTTTTTGCGAAGTGGACCCCGAGCGACCATGTCTGCCAATGCGTTTTTTGCGCGCGACTACAGCGGTGCGCGCGCCCTGTTCCTGGAGGCCGCCAAGCCACACGCCACGCGGCTGCGCACGCTGCGCCATCCGCTGCGTGGGCCCCAGGGCGAGCAGCTTTTCTGCGACGCCGTGTGGGTAGGGCCGGCCGACGCCGCACGCGTGTTGGTGACGATCTCCTCGACCCACGGGATCGAGGGGTTCTGCGGCTCGGGTGCTCAGACCGGCTGGTTCCGCACCGGCGAGGTCCGCGAATTGCCGCCGGGCTTGGCGCAGCTCCATATCCACGCCATCAATCCGCACGGTTTTGCGTGGCTGCGCCGCGTCAACGAAGACAATGTCGATCTCAATCGCAATTTCGTGCCGCATATCGGGCCCTATCCCGAAAATCCGGGCTACGAGACGATGGCAGCCGCCCTCAATCCGCCCGAATGGACGCTGGCGGCCCAGGCTGCAGCCAAGCAGCAGCTGGAGGCCTATGCCAAGCGCCATGGCCAAGCGGCGTGGCAGGCGGCCGTGTCGGGCGGCCAGTACACCCATCCCGACGGTATTTTCTTCGGCGGCCATGCGCCGACTTGGTCCAACCGCATGCTCGCGACCTTGTTCCGCGATTGGCTGGCGCGGGCCAAGCACGTGGCGATCGTCGATTTCCACACCGGTCTTGGGCCCCGCGGCTACGGCGAACTCATCTGGGCGCTGCCGGCGGGCCAGCCTGGTTTCGAGCGCGCCGTGCAATGGTACGGGCCAGACGTGACCTCGCCCGACGCAGGCACCTCGACCTCGGCGGTGCTGAACGGCACCAACGGCGAGGGCTTCGTGCGCTTTCTGCCGCAAGCCGAACTCACGGCCATTGCGCTCGAGTACGGCACGATCGATTTGATCGACGTGCTCGACGCCGTGCGCGCCGACAATTGGCTGCACAACCATGCCGATCTGGCGGGCGAGGATTCGCGCCGCATCAAGCTGCAGATGCGCGAGGCGTTCGCCCCCGGCGATGCCGCGTGGCGCGAAGCGGTGTGGGCGCGCGCCGAAGAAATCCTGCGCAAGACCGGCTTCGGTCTTGCGAATTCCTGATCCGATTTTTCCGCGAAGGACTTTTCAAATGACGCTGCGCACAAGCTTCACCGATGCGATGAAAGAAGCCATGAAGGCCAAGGACGCGCCGCGCCTGGGTGCAGTCCGCATGGCGATGGCCGAACTCAAAAAACGCGACATCGATGCCCGCGCGACCGGCAACATGGATGGCATTGCCGACGGCGAGATCCTTGCCATGCTGCAGAAGATGATCGCCAGCCGCCGCGATTCGATCGCCCTCTACAATCAAGGCGGGCGCCCGGAACTGGCGCAAGCCGAGGCCGCCGAGATCGCCGTGCTCGAAACCTTCCTGCCGCAGCAGATGTCGGCAGCCGACGTTGAAGCCGCGATCGACGCCGCCGTCACCGAGACCGGGGCAAGCAGCCTGAAGGACATGGGTAAGGTCATGGCGATCGTGAAAGCCAAATATACCGGCCAAATGGACCTGGGGGCGGCCTCGGCGGCAATCAAGAAGCGGCTTGGCGGGTAAGGGCAGGCGGGAATGGCTTTTCCGCCCGCCTTTCTGGAAGAACTGCGCGCCCGGCTGACGCTGTCGTCGGTGGTCGGGCGACGGGTGAAGCTTGCCAAGGCAGGGCGCGAGTACAAAGCCTGCTGCCCATTCCACAACGAAAAGTCGGCGAGCTTCTACGTCAACGACGACAAGAACTTCTTCCATTGTTTCGGCTGCGGCGCGCATGGCGACGTGATCGGCTTCACGATGCGCATCGACCATCTGGCTTTCCCGGAGGCGGTCGAGAAGCTTGCGGGCGAAGCCGGGCTCGACGTGCCGCGCCTCAGCCCCCAAGAGCGCCAGCAGGCCGAACGCGCCAAGACCCTGGGCGATGCGGTCGAGGCGGCGTGCCTGTGGTTCCAGGAACGGCTGTTCGCCCCCGAGGGAAAAGCAGCCCTTGCCTATCTGCGCGGCCGCGGCCTCACCGACGACACGATCGAACGCTTTCGCTTAGGCTTTGCCCCCGACGGGCGGGGCAATCTGCAGGCGGCGCTGAAGGCCAAGGGCTTCGAACCGGCCCAATTGTCCGAAGCGGGCCTCACCGGCACGCCGGACGACGGCCGCGCCCCATTCGACTTTTTCCGCAACCGGGTGATGTTCCCGATCACGGACCGGCGCGGGCGCGTGATCGCGTTCGGCGGCCGCGTGATGGACGATTCCAAGCCCAAATACCTCAATAGCCGCGACACGCCGCTGTTCCATAAACGCGACAATCTCTACGCGCTCGACAAAGCCCGCCTTGCGGTCGGCGCCAAGAAGGCCCAGGCCGTCGTCGCCGAGGGCTATATGGACGTGATCGCCCTCCATCAGGCGGGTTTTGCCGGTGCCGTCGCCCCGCTCGGCACGGCCCTGACCGAGGGCCAGCTCGCCGCCCTGTGGAAAATCGACCCCGAGCCGACCGTCTGCCTCGACGGCGATGCGGCCGGCCAGCGGGCGGCCCTCAAAGCCGCCGACATCGCTCTGCCGCTGCTCAAACCCGGCTTTTCGCTGCGGTTTGCGACCCTGCCGGCTGGCGAAGACCCCGACTCTCTGGTCCGCCAGGCCGGGGCCGAGGCGTTTGCGGCCCTTCTGGCCCGCCCGCTCGGCATTGCCGACGTGATTTTCCAGGCCGAAATCGTCGGCAAGTCCGTTACCGGCCCCGACCAACGGGCGGCCCTCGAGGGCGCTTTGCGCGAGCGATTGGCCAAAATCGCCGATCCCACGGTCAAACGTGCCTACGAAAGCGAGTGGATTTACAAGCGCTTGCGCAATCTGGGCCGGGCGCCGGCCGTGCCCTTCAACCGCGACAAGAATTGGCGTCGCAACCAGCAAGGGTCAGGTCCGGTTTTGAGCACCAGCGGCCTGCGCGCCACCGGCGATGTAGGCCTCCTGCTGCGCCGCCAGGCCCAGGTGCTGCTGGCCACGGTCCTCAACCATCCCGAATTGCTGGTCGAGGAGGCTGAAACGCTGGCCCAGATCGAGCTTGGCGACCGCACTCTCGACCGGATCCGTACCGCGTTGCTCGATTGCGCGCATACCGCCCATGCGAGGGCCGAGGCTGGCGAGACTCCGCTTGACACAAGCGCTCTGATTGACCACTTATCCGGTCAGGGAATGGCTGACGAGGCTTCGCGGCTGACGCAACCAACCCTCTACGAACACGGGGCTTTTGCCGATCCGGCTGCTTCTGCGCAAGCGGCACGGAACGGCTTCTGCCACGTGTTGGCGCTGTTTTCGCGCCGCCGGATGGAAGAAGAGCTGCGCTTGAGCCAGCGCGCTTTGGCCGCCAACCCGTCGGACGCGACGCTCGCCAAGGTCGAGGGCCAAGCCGCCCACCTGCGCGCCCAGGTGGCCGAATTGACCCCCGACGACGACCGTTAGGGCGGGCTGATCCGCCCGGCGAATTGTCGGCCGATTTAAGTTGGTATTCGTCCGCCGTTTTCCTCGCGAGGCCATTCGATGTCGACCAAGGTCAAGCCCGTCCCCGCTGCTCCCCCGCGCGAGGAGGCCCCCGACGGCCCGCTGATGGACGCCACCGCCGCCTTGGTCAAGAAGATGATCGCCCGCGGCCGCGAACGCGGCTACGTGACCTACGACGAAATCAACGCCGTTCTGCCGCCCGACCAGGTCTCGTCCGAGCAGATCGAAGACACGCTGGCCTTGCTGAGCGAGCAGGGCATCAACGTTGTCGAAAACGAAGAACCCGACGACGAAGATGGTGCGGCGGCTGCCGGCGCCGACGGTGCCGATTCCGGCCCCAAGGCGCCGATCCAGGCGCGCGTGGGCGGCGAAGAAGCCGACGAGGAAGAAGAAGGCAAACGCGGCAACGTCGATGCCGATTCGATCGGCCGCACCGACGATCCCGTGCGCATGTATCTGCGCGAGATGGGCTCGATCGAGCTTCTGAGCCGCGAAGGCGAAATTGCGATCGCCAAGCGCATCGAGGCCGGCCGCGAGAAGATGATTTCGGCCTTGTGCGAAAGCCCGCTCACGATGCGCGCCGTCGTGCATTGGCGCGATGCGCTCGTCGAAGGCAAGATGCTGCTGCGCGACGTGATCGATCTCGACGCCACCAACGGCGGCGGCCCCGGCGGCCAAGGCCCCGGCGCCATGGGCCCCGGCGGCGTGCCTGCCGTGATCGAAGCCCCGCGTCCGCCGCCGGCCGAAACCGACGATGCCGAGCCGGTCGAAGGCGCCGAAGGCGAGGGGGCCGTTGCTGCCGACGCCGATGGCGGCGAAGAAAACGTTTCGCTCTCGGCCCTTGAGCAGCAGCTGAAGCCCGAAGTGCTCGAACGCCTCGAGAAGCTGGCGGGTGTGTACAAGCGCCTCTACCGCATGCAGGAAAAGCGCATGGAAGCGCTTCTGGCCGGCAAGCAGTTCAGCCCCGTTTCGGAAAAGCACTACCAGAAGCTCAAGCAAGACCTGATCGAGCAGCTCGCCGACGTGCATCTGAACAACACGCGCATCGAGCAGCTGATGGGCCAGCTCTACGATCTCAACCGCAAGCTGCTGACGGCCGAAGGCCGCCTCTTGCGCTACGCCGAAGAGAGCGGGATCAAGCGCGATGAGTTCCTGTCCAAATATTCGGGCAAGGAAGTCGACCCGCGCTGGTTCGGCCGTGTGGCCCGCCTCACCGGCAAGGGCTGGAAGAAATACACGACCAAGTACAAAAACGAGATCGCGCAGCTCCGCAAGGACGTGTCGGAAATCTCCGAACGTTCGGGCCTGCCGACCGGCGAATTCAAGAAGACCGTGAGCCAGGTCCAGCAGGGCGAGCGCGAAGCAGCACGCGCCAAGAAGGAAATGGTCGAGGCCAATCTTCGCCTCGTGATTTCGATCGCCAAGAAATACACGAACCGCGGCCTGCAGTTCCTCGACCTCATTCAGGAAGGCAATATCGGCCTCATGAAGGCGGTCGACAAGTTCGAGTACCGCCGCGGCTACAAGTTCAGCACCTACGCGACGTGGTGGATCCGCCAGGCGATCACGCGTTCGATCGCCGACCAGGCGCGCACGATCCGCATCCCCGTGCACATGATCGAGACGATCAACAAGCTCGTGCGCACGAGCCGCCAGATCCTGCACGAGATCGGCCGCGAGCCCACGCCCGAGGAATTGGCCGAAAAGCTCGGCATGCCGCTCGAGAAGGTGCGCAAAGTCCTCAAGATCGCCAAGGAGCCGATCAGCCTCGAAACGCCAATCGGCGACGAGGAAGATTCGCATCTCGGCGACTTCATCGAGGACAAAAACGCCGTGCTGCCCGTCGATGCCGCGATCCAGGCGAATCTGCGCGAGACCACCACGCGCGTGCTGGCCACGCTCACGCCGCGCGAAGAGCGCGTGCTGCGCATGCGCTTCGGCATCGGCATGAACACGGACCACACGCTCGAAGAGGTGGGCCAGCAGTTCAACGTGACGCGCGAGCGCATCCGCCAGATCGAAGCCAAGGCCCTGCGCAAGCTCAAGCACCCGAGCCGCTCGCGCAAACTGCGCAGCTTCCTCGATACGTAACCAGGGCGACGGCCGGAGAGCCTCCGGTCGTCGATCCTTCGCGCGACGTCTGCGCGACATTGACGCAACATGCGCGCGACGTCTGCGCGACATAGACGCGACGTTTTCCGCGTCAAGCTATTGATTCGGAACGATCCGTCGCATGGAATAGTTCCAAAAACTCCGGACCGCCCGCGCGACGCGATGGCCACCCTTGGCCTGCACCCGCCCGATCCCTTTTTACAATGTCAAACAGCGCCCCGAAGCACGCTTCGGATGGAAATTAGCCTAGCAGAGATGAATACCGATATAAAGAACAATATATAAACATCATACCTTTTTCGTGCGCAATGTGAAGGGACAGCGGCGCTTCGTATTGCGCCGATTTCGTTGCATCTTCGGCCGCCGTCTCAACCCCATATCGAGATTTGCGTTGGGTATCCGCAGTTGCTATCGTGCGCATAGGCAACCTTTGAGGCCCTAATGACTTTCGGCTTTCGCGCAATCCTCGTGGCGTCTATAGCGCTTCTCGTGGCCGCGTGCGAACCGCCGGTGCAAAAAGCGACTCTCGCCTCTGGGGCTGAGAAGGTTTCTGGCTTCGAAGTCGTCTATCTTTCGCGATTGCCGACGCCGGTGAACTGGCACAGCACGTCGGGTCCGTTAAGCCCCCTCGATATGGATAAGATGATGTCGGAGGCTTCTGGCGCGTTCGAGACGCAGATCAAATCCGGATTTCGTCCCTTGCTTGAAAAGGACGGTCTCTATCGGCGCGTTTCGGTCGTGCCTGCGCGCGAACCATTCTCGAGCCAGCCGCTTTCGAGCCAGATCCTACAATTGTCCTTCACCGAACCCTCGGCCCTTGTTGTCGTGCCATTGGCGTCGAGCATTTATTGTGGCGGCTTCTTGGCGCGCGCTTGCCGTGTGGATATGACTTTGCAAGCCGCACTTGTCGATACGCGCCAGAAACGCGTCCAGTGGACGCAGCGTCAGGTCGTGATTGCGACGCCCGCGTATGGCGGGCGCGGCGACGTTCTCGGTGACTATTGGGCGGTCGTCGGGAAACTGCTGCGCGACGACCGGCTGATCGATTGACGTTGTTTGTCCAGCGCCAAGGAGTGCATGCGTGCAGACGCTGAAGAAAAAATCGGCGCGTTTTTTCGGTTTGTGCCTTGCGGTCGCAGCACTTTTCTCGCTCAGCGCCTGCGCGATAACCGTGGTCACGCCGCAAAGCAGCAGCGTTACCCGCGACGCGCGCAAGGTCGCGGAGATGGACGTCCTGTATCTCGACCGGAGCGGTCTCCGCATCGGCATCCAGAAATATCGTTCGCTTAGCTTTCCCTACACGCCCGACAACGGCCCTCTCGTGGCACGGGTCGGCGATATCGTCGCCGCTTTCGGGGGGGAGTTGACGGGCGGTCTCGAGGCGGCGGCCCGCAAGCGCGGCGTCCTGCGCGGCGTGTCGGGCGCAAACGCGACGCATGCGACGCAAGCGGAACTCGTCGCGTCGCTCGCCGCGATGCGATTCGCGCGCGATGAAGTGTTGGTGATTTCTCCGGCTTCGGCTTCCGTCACCTGCCTCGACAACCGCTGTTCGTTCGAGATCTTCTACGAATCCGTCCTTTACGACGCGAAGGCGCGCAAGCCGATGTGGTTCGCGAAACACAACGTCACCGTGGTCAGAAATCTCGCGGACCGCGGCGCCGCAAAAATCGAGTTCGACGCGCCCGAAGCCGTGGATTCCTATTGGAACGCAGTTTTCGGCTCGCTCCGCTCCGATAAGTTGATCGATTGACGTCGTTTGTTCGAGACCAAGGAGTGCGCGCGTGCAGACACTGAAGGGAAAATCGGCGCGGTTCGTGGGCGCTTGCCTTGCGGTCGCAGCGCTTTTGTCGCTCGGCGCTTGCGTGCAGCGCAGCTCGTCGATGCAGCCCGCCAACAAGACCGCGCGATTGGGATCGCTGATCTATTCGCCCAGCTTCGCGAGCGAAGCCGTCGTGGTCATCGGCCTACGACGCACGGCGGAGGGCAGCTTCAGCTATGCGATTGCGGCGGTCAATGGCGAGAAAGTGGAAGGCGATGGCCGCAAATCCTGGACCGGGTTTTTCGACACCACAAAGGGCGGCGACGCGCGCCAGCCCCTCTCCGAACGCCTGACCGTCGCCGAAAGTGAGATCGACTACCATATTCTGCGCGTGCCGCCCGGCGACTACGCCGTGCTCAAGATCGGTCGCGGCAAGGAATACTATTTGGTCTCGTTTCCGAGATACTACAGGCTCAGTGAAGCGTCTCGCGCCGTGTTCAACCAAGCCCCCGCGCAGTATCAGCGAACCGATCTCGTCGATCCGGTCTCGACGCGGGAAACGCCCGTGTTCGCGGCGCGGCCCAATGAAGTCGTTTATGTGGGCGATCTGCAGGCCGATTTTGCCGATGCGACGAAGCCGACGCTCGCGATCGGCTCGACGCCGGAAGGTGCACGCGCAGCCTTGATCGAGTTCGGGGAGAAGCGCGAGATGGCGGTGCGCCCGATGGTTCGCCCGACGGGTGCTGGTGCGCGCCCTCTGATCGAGACTGTCCTCGAGCCCGGCGGCATTACAGTGCGACAGTATTGAGCGGATGAGAACAGTCGCCCCCTTGGCGCCGCACGTTCCCTCGGCTAGAACAAAGATCTCGGTTTGCTTGCCAGGGGGCCCGTAGTTCAGCGGTTAGAACCCGCCGCTCATAACGGTGTTGTCGCAGGTTCGAATCCTGCCGGGCCCACCGGTGCCGATTTGGTGATGCTTGCCGCTTAGCCGACTGCCGCGCTTCAGGCTTCGCCCGGACCCGCTTCCATGAACGCGTCGAGCACGAGGGCGGCAAGGCCGGAATTGGGGCCGCTCGGGTTGCGCAGCGTCCAAGTACCGGCAGCGAATTCGGGCGTGCGCCGCACGATGCGCGCCGTGCCTTTGACGCGGATGCGCCCCATGGCGGCGGCGATCGCGAGTTCGAAATCGAATTCGACGCCGGTTTCGGGGAGTGCCTCGCGTCCTTGCGCCGCGATGGCGACGCGAAAGCCTGTGCGGCTCCAGTCGAGGCACGCATGGGCACCTGCCCCCGGCTCGTGCGTGGGCGTCAGCGCGCCGCTTGCCACCTCGTAGCGCGGTTCGCGCCGCCGGTTCAATTCTTCGCTCATGCGTGCCTCGTCCAGGCTTGTTCGTTGGGATAGGTGCGCGCCACGAACTGGTAGATGTAGACGACCGCGCGTTCGACTTTGGCGCTGCGCGCCGGTGCAAGGTCGCGCCAGAGTTCCAGCATCGCATCCCATTTCATGAACTCGGCGCGCAGACCGTCGCGCGTCGCGCGGATGAAGGCGATGGCGGAGGGCAGGTTGGGCATCACGTTGGCGGTTTCGCCCGTCTGGGCGTCGAGATCGTCGAAGGTGTGGGCGAAGCGCTGGAGCGGCGGGCCCATGAGTTTGAGGGTGCGGTCGAGTTCCTCGGTGGTCTTGCGGTCGCCGCGATACTGGCGGTGCAGTTCGCGCAGTTTGGCGCGCAGCCGCTCGATCTGCGCCAGCCGCTCGCGCAGGGCTTCGATGTAGGCAAGCTCCTTGGCGAGCGTCGCCACGCGCCCCAGAACCTCGCCTTTGCGCGACGCGGGCAGGCCCATATGCTGGGCAAGCTTGGCGAAGGCTTCGCGCAGCCGCGCTTTCGTCTCCGGGTCTTCGGCGAGCTTCACCAGCGCCGACGGTTCCAGCGCCTCGCCTTTCCCGTCGCCCATCCAGGCGAGCAGCGATAGGCTGATGCGCCCCTCGGCGACCAGCAGATGGTGGGGCTCGATCTGCCACGAGGCAGCGCCGTCGAGAATCTCCGACGGGATCGGATCGCCGGGGGCGATGCGTTTGACGTGGACGAGCGCGCGGCGCACGAGTTCGAGCATCTGCGCGTCCCGGCTTGACGCCGGAATCGAAAAGCCCGCCCCGATCGTGTCGATGTTGATATTGGCGACCACGTCGCCCAGATCCACAACAAGGCTGGGCTTGCCGGTCGCCTCGTCGATCGCGAAGACCGCCCCTTTGGTTTGGAACAGCAGATGCTCGAACGCAAAATGCGTCGGCGCATCGGGCCCGCGCAGCAAGGCGGCCGGATCGGGACGGTTGTCTTTCTGCGTCGAGGGCAACTCGGAAGGGGACATGGCGCCCATTATAGAGAACTGCAAAGGTTAACAATATCTCAAGTTTTCGACGCGCGGCCGCAAGGTCGGCCCGCGTGCGGTGGGATTGCTTGAGAAAGCCTCAAGCAGGCTTGTGCGCATTGCAAAACCGCCCCGAGCGCGGCCACAATGGCGGAAATCCCAAAAACCAATGCGGAGAAACGCCATGTGGCAGCAGAGCGAAACCTATCCCGATCCGCGCGTGGAAGCGCTCGATCCGCGTTTTGCCAAGCTCGTGCATTTCCATGCCGCCGTCGAGCGCGTGGCGACCGGCATGCGCTGGTCGGAAGGGCCGGTCTGGTTCGGCGACCAGAATTGCGTGGTGTGGAGCGACATCCCGAACAACCGCATGATGCGCTTCGATGCCGGCACGAACGCGGTTTCGGTTTTCCGCAGCCCCTCTGACAATTCCAACGGCAACACGCGCGACCGCGAGGGCAGGCTCGTCACGTGCGAGCATCGCACGCGCCGCGTGACGCGCACCGAATACGACGGCAGCGTCACTGTGTTGGTCGACCGGTTCGAGGGCAAGCGCCTCAATTCGCCCAACGACGTCGTGGTCAAATCCGACGGCTCGGTCTGGTTCAGCGATCCCGTGTTCGGCATCCTCGGCGATTACGAGGGCGAACCCGCACCAAGCGAAACGCCGATGGCGTTCTACCGTTTCGATCCCAAGACCGGCCGCACCACGGTCGTGGCCGACGGCATCGACGGACCCAACGGCCTGTGTTTTTCGCCCGACGAGACGAAGCTCTATGTCGTGGAATCGGCGTCGCGGCCGCGCAATCTCTATGTCTACGATGTGGTCGCCGACGGCACGAAACTCGCAAACAAACGGCCCTTCGGCGATTGCGGCCCCGGCACGCCCGACGGCATTCGCTGCGACGTGCACGGCAATGTGTGGGCGGGCTGGGGCATGGTGCCGGGCTTGAACGGGGTGCGCGTCTTCGCCCCCGACGGCACGGTGCTGGGCCAGATCCATCTGCCCGAGCGCTGCGCCAATCTGTGTTTCGGCGGGGCGGCCAAAAACCGCCTGTTCATGGCGGCGAGCCAGTCGCTCTACGCGCTCTACGTCAACGTGCGCGGGGCCTGAAGCAGCCAGGCGAGCAGCGTTGCGCACCAGAACAACGTGGCGAGGGCGGCGGCGTAGACTGCAAATTCGCGGAACGAGTCGTAGAGCGCGTTGGTGACGACGCGGTGCACGTGCGTTTCCGGCACGTCGAGGCGGCGCTGGAGCATCCCCCACACTTCGGTCGTCTTGTGCGATCGGCCGCGCACGCGATCGGCCTTCAGCACCAGAATGGCGGTGGCAAGCGTGCAGCCGATCGCAGCCAGTTTGAAGGCCATCATGGGCCAAGCGATCAGGCTGAAACTGACCATCGACACGGCCAGTGCGCCGAAGCCGCACCCGCGTGCGACCGAAATCCGCGCCAAGGCGCGGACACGCTCGATTTCGTCCATGAAAGAGCCCCCCGACCCCGACGCCTCGGCTCGGACGATCCCCAGCCGGATACCGCGTTTTAAGCCTAGGCTAGTCGGTGGGATTTGGCTAGAGGCCGAGCAGGCGCAGCACGGTGGGGGTCGAAACGAACAGGCAGCCCGCGATCCAGACCTGCATGGCGCGTTCGGTCGGTTCCGTCTGGCGGGTGAGCCCCTCGTAGAGGGCGGCGGCAACGCCGCCTACCAGTAGCGTGCTCATGCCAAGCAGGAACGACGCGCTGTAAAACACCGTCTCGCGCGTCAGCGGCACGATCTCCGGCAGGAAAAACGGCACGAAAAACGCGACCCAGGGCAGCCACGGCGACAAGGTGCCGTTGGCGAGGCTGACCGCAAGTGCGACCGCAAACAGATTGCGCGGGTCCATGGCCTAGCTCCCGCCCGCAGTTGAAAGGACGGGGGCGAGGCCGAGCTTGAACAGCACGAACGAGCCCACGAGCCGCAAGAGCCCGAGCCAGAAAAATGCGATCAGCGGCAGCCACAGCGGGCGCACGTAAATGGGGGTGATGAAGCGCATTGCGGCCACAGCCCAGTCGGTCAGCAGGCGGAACCAGCGCCAAATATAGTTGCGCGAGTCCATCGGCAGGATGTTGCCGAGCATGAAGCGGCCGACGCAGGTCCATTGCACGATCGCAATGCCGTACACGAACAGAAAGAAGACCGGATAGTCGAAGACGAAGTTGGGGGTACCCGTCATGGGCAAACGCTCTACCCGATTTCGCGGATTTCCGAAAGAGAAAGGGCGGGATCTTGCGACCCCGCCCCATCTGTCTTTGCCGTTTCGGGCAAAGCGTCGGCGCTTAGTGCGCCGGCGCGTCGCCTTCCGCGAGCTTCACCGCACCCGTGGGGATGCGGATCGAGTCGATGAAGTCCTGCATTTCCTGCTCCGGCGGCGTCGTGAGCTTGGAGACGATGATCGTCGCCAAGAACGAAGCCGGGATGCCGAAGATGCCGACCGAGATCGAGTTCAGACCGAACGGCCACGCCACCTGGCGGCCGCGCGCGGCCACGAGGTTGGTGCTGTCGCCCAGCACACCCTTCATCCAGGGTCCGTAGAACTCCGACGCGATCAGCATGAACATGCACACGCCGAAGCCTGTGATCATGCCAGCCAGCACGCCGGGCTTGTTCGTGCCCTTCCACCACACGCCGAGGACGAGACCTGCGAACAGGCCCGACGCGGCGATGGAGAAGGCCCAAGCGACCAGGAACAGGATGTCTGCCCCCAAGCTGCCCGCGACCCATGCGCCCAGCAAGGCGAGCACCACGAGCAGCACGCGCGAGATCATCATCCGCTTGGCCGTTTCGGCCTTCGGATCGATGATCTTGTAGTACACGTCGTGCGACATGGCGTTCGACATGGCGAGCAGCAGGCCGTCGGCGGTCGAGAGTGCGGCTGCAAGGCCGCCCGCAGCCACCAGGCCTGCGATCACGTAGGGCAGGCCGGCGATTTCCGGCGTTGCCAACACGATCGCGTCGCCCTGGATGCGGAACTCGGCGAGCTGCACGATGCCGTCGCGGTTGGCGTCCGTCATGGACACCAGGCCGATCCGCGTCCATTCCGCCACCCAGGCCGGCAGATTCGCGATCGGCTGGCCGATCACGTTCTGGTAGACCTCGAGCTTCGCGAACGCCGCGTAGGCCGGCGCCGTGAAGTACAGCAGATAGATGAAGAAGATCGACCAGCCGACCGAGGCACGCGCTTCACGCACGGTGGGCGTGGTGAAGTAGCGCATCAGGATGTGCGGCAACGACGCCGTCCCGATCATCAAGCAGAAGGCCAACGCGAAGAAGTTGACCATGCGCATGAACTCGTACTCGCCGCGCGCGTTCGAGAACGGGTTGGTGTGCGCGTTCAAGATGCCGAGGCTCTTTTCGAGGGCCGCGATCTTCTCGAGCGCTTGACCGTACATCAGCTGCGGGATCGGAACGCCCGTGACTTCGGCCGACAGAATCGTGACCGGGATCAGGTACGCGACGATCAGGATGATGTACTGGGCGACCTGGGTCCAGGTCACCGCCTTCATGCCGCCCATCATCGAGCACAGCAGGATGCCGACGAGACCGGCATAGACTGCGACCTGGAAGGGCAGGCCCAGGAAGCGCGAGGCGATGATGCCCACGCCCACGAGCTGCGCCACCATGTACACGAACGACGCCGTGACAAGCACGACGACGGCCATCAGACGCGCGGCATTGCCGCCGTAGCGGGACCCGAAGAAGTCGGGAACCGTGTACTGGCCGAACTTGCGCAAGTACGGCGCCATCAGCACGGCCACCAGCACGTAGCCGCCGGTCCAGCCGATGATAAAGGCGTTGGCGTCGTAGCCGCCCAGGTAGAGCGTGCCCGCCATGCCGATGAACGAGGCTGCCGACATCCAGTCGGACGCCGTCGCCATGCCGTTGTAGAAGGCCGGAACGGATCGTCCCGCGACGTAGTATTCGGTGAGCTGGCCCGTGCGCGACAGGAAGCCGATGACCGCGTAGACGGTCAGGGTGCCTGCGACGAACATGTAGCCGAGATAGACGTTCGGCACGCCTGCATATTCGAGAATGCCGATCAAAACGGTGAACGCCACGAAGCAACCGGTATAGATCGCGTAGATCCGCCCCAGGTTGTTCAGGAACCCACCTTCCATTTTCATAGCCATGGCTGTGCGCTCCTTATTCTTCTTCGACGCCGAATTCGCGATCGATGTCGTTCTGGGCCGACGAGCTCCAGAAGCACAGAATCACGTAGCCGGTGATGGAACCTTGGGCGACGAACCAGAACCCGAGCGGGAAGCCCAGGATCGTGATCGCGTTCAGTTCGCGCGCGAAGATGTGGACGACGAAACTCAGGAAGAACCAGATCGCCATCGAAGTCCACATCAGCGTGGACGTCTTGGCCCAATGGGCCTTGGCCTCTTCCAGAGAAAGCTGCTTTGCAGCCATGGGGGAACCTCTCTGTTTAGTTGTCATGCCGTGCGTCGGCACCCGGTTTTTTTGCCGCAACCTTATGCGCACCGATGCCCCTTGATCGACGGGGTGCGCACGAATTGCGGACGTGGTTGCGGCTTTGGTTTTGGAGCGAGAAGGGTGGGGGGCATCCTCCGGACATGCGCTTGCATTTCGAGTCTTGTTCTACAAGCTGCATCGCGTGTATCACGGACGCCGAAATCTTCGCAAGCGTCATTAAACATTGGATATTCTCATGGAATTCACAGTGGGTTTGCGTAAATATATTGCCGATACCGTCCGCAGGTGGCGTGCGGCACCGCTCACGGATTTGGAATCCTTGAAGATTTTCGTGTCCGAGCGGGCTGCTTTGCTGGCCCAGCGCGCTTCGCGCGAGTTCTGCCGCAACTCGCTCGGCCATTACGGCCAAGCCGCCTTCAACGACGACGCTTTCCAAGCCGCCTTGCAGGTCTGCCGATGGGAAAGTTTCGTGACCGTTCTGGCCGACATGCTGCTGGTGGTTGAGGGCGAATTGCGCAGCCCCGGCGCGGTCGACGATGCAAGCCTCAATGCCGGGCTCGTGCGCGTCTACGGCGATATCCTGGGCCAGTATCCGGCACCGGCGAGCCGCCCCGAGGGCTGGGGTGGCGACATCGCTACGTTCGAAGCACGGCTGCTGGCCGCGATCGCCAAACCGCCCCGCCCGGTGCAGAAAATCGCAATCCGTTCGTCCAAGCGCATGTTCGAAACGTTGCCGGTCAAATCGGGCGTGCACGATGCCGACTACCAGGCCGTGGCGGGGGCCGTGAAATTCGGCATGCTGTCGTTTCTGCAGGATCTGCGCCCGATGCTGCGCGGCGCCGAAACCCGCGCGGCCCTGGGCGGGTGATGGCAGGGCTTATCGCCCTCGATCTGTTTTTGGGGCGCGCGCGCGACGCGCTCGTCGAAGTGCCTGTCGTGCCGCACGATCTGCCGATCGCCGCCGCCCTCGAGGCGCTGGCCGCTGCCAATGCGTCGGCGTTGCTCGCGGTCGATGCCCAGGGGCGCCTCGCGGGCTTGCTCACCGAGCGCGACGTCGTCACGCGCGTGGCGCTCAAGGCCTCGGCAAGTGCGCCCGTGGCGCAGTTCATGACGCCCGACCCGATTGCCGTGTCGGCCGACGAATATCTCTACCGCATTCTCGGGCGGCTGCGGCGGCGCGGCTGGCGGCATATGCCCGTCGTCGATGCCGACGGCAAGCCCTTGGGCCTTGTGGCGCGTGCGGGTGCTTTGGCGGCGGCGGGTGCGCGCGTGCTGCGCGAACTCGACATTCTGGGCGGCCTCGAAGCGGCGTTGGGCGACCATCGCACGGCCAAAGCCGCCCAAATCGAGCTTGCCCAAGCGCTGCTCGACGACGGTTTGCCCGCCCCCGACATCCAGCGCATCGTGACCGAGATCAACCGCGACCTGCATCGCCATGTGGTGGCGCAGCATCTGGCCGAGTTGGGGCCGCCGCCGGTTGCCTTCACGTTTCTGATCATGGGCTCGGGCGGGCGCGGCGAAAGCTTCCTCGCCCCGGACCAGGACCACGGCATGATGCTCGCCGACTATCCGGACGATGCGCACGACAGGATCGACGCGTGGTTCGTCGAATTCGCCGTGCGCATCTCGCAGACCCTGGCCGCGATCGGGTTCGAGCTGTGCAAGGGCAATGTGATGTCGTCGAACCCGGTGTGGCGCAAGACCGCGTCGCAATGGGCCGAGCAGATCGGCCTATGGATCGAGCGGCGCACGCCGGCGGCCTTGCTCACCGCCGATATCTTCTTCGATTTCGAGCCGATCTTCGGCGACCCGGCCCCGGCCGTGCGCCTGCGCGGGCAGGTTGCCGCAGCGCTCAAGCGCCATCCGGGCTTCGCGCGCGCGATGCTGGGCGAGGATCGGCGCCTCAAAGTGGCCCTCGGCCTGTTCGGGCGTTTGGCACCGATCGCCTCGGGCGAACATGCCGGCGAAATCGACCTGAAGATGAGCGGCACGATGCCGCTGGTTGCCAATGCGCGGCTGCGCGCGTTGCGCGCAGGCACGCTTGCGACGGGTACGCGCGCACGGCTCGAAGCGCTCGACGCTGCCGGCGCTTTGGCGCCGGGCGAGGCTGCAGGCCTTGCCGCCGCCTTCGAGACCGTGACGTTCTTTTTGCTGCGCGGCCAGCTTGCCGCCGCGCGCGCGGGCCGCGTGCCCGGCAACTATGTGCGGCCGAGCGAGCTTACCAAGCCCGAACGCACGCGGCTTGCCGACGCGTTGCACGCGATCGACCTGTTTGCGGCCGCCACGCGCGCCGAGATTACAGGCCGCCTGCTCGGCTGAGATTGTGCGCCGCCAGGCGCATGTCGAGCGCCATGTTCGAAGCGGCCGCAAGCTCGCCGTAGGTCGCAAGGCCGCGATGGCGGCAGATATCGACGAGCTTGGCGAAGATCGCGGCCGTCGCACGCGCATCGTCGAGGGCCGAATGGCGGCGGCCGATTTCGACGCCGAGCAGATTCGCAAGCCCTTCGAGGCTGTGGTCGGCAAGATCGGGAAACAGCCAGCGCGCCACGAGCAGCGTGTCGAAGGGCGGATTGTCGAACGCATATCCGCCCGCTTTGGCAGCCCGAGCCACGAACGCCAAATCGAACGCCGCATTGTGCGCGACCAGCACCGCATCGTGCGCGAAGCGCTTGAGTTGGGCGATCGCGGCGGGCGCATCGGGGGCACCGGCCACAGCCGCGTCGTCGATGCCGTGGATCGCGGTCGATGCCGGCGGGATCGGCCGGCCCGGATCGACGAGCGTCGAAAAATTCTCGCTGCCCAGCACGCGGCTGCCGAGCACGCGCACGGCCCCCACCGACACGATCGCGTCGTTTTCGATGTCGAGCCCGGTCGTTTCGAGATCAAACACGCAGTAGGCGAGGGCGGCGAGCGGCCGGTCGGCGAGGGCTGCGTCGGACGGCGACAGGCGCAGGGCGTCGAAATCGAAAAACTCGGGCCGCGGCGGCACCGCGGCACGTGCGTCTTGGTCCGTATCGCGCGCGCCGAAAGTCAGCACATAGGCGTCGCTTGCGGCCGCCGGATCGCGCACCCAGGCTAGGCGCGCCGCAAAGGGCCCGCGCCCGTCGGCCAGATAAACCTGCGCCGAAGCGCAGTTGCCGGTTCTTGCGGCGGCAAACGCCGCATCGACATCGGCAATCTCGACCAGCAGGCGCAAATCGCGCCGCAGGCCCACCGGCCCGCACGGGGCCAGCAGCTCGTTGGCGCGCGCGTTGAACAGCAGCAGCCGGTGGTCGCGGTCGGCGACGATCACGGCTTCGCTCAAATCGCGCAAGATCGCCTCGAGCCACGCACGGTCGTGCTGCGTTTGCGCGTCGCCCGCGTTCGCGGCGGCGCGTGCGGCTTCGAGGTCGGCTGCAAGGGCGCGCCGCTCGGCAGCGGCAAGAGCCATGGTTTTGCGGAACGCGGCAGCCGCAACCGCGAGGGCAAGTGCAAGCCCGAGGCCTGCGCACAGCAAGGCTGCGGCAAGGCCAGGCGCTTGGCCGCCGCGCGCGAGGCTCCAATAGAGGCCCGCGAACAGCGCCAGCCCGAGCGCCGAGCCGAGCAGCAAACGCGCGACCGGAAGATGCGGCGACGACATGCTTTCCTTATAGCCAAAAAATCGGCGCGCGGCGACAGGGCGGCACCGGGCTTGCCGCGCGTCGCCGCCGGGTGCTATCGCTTGGCACGATGGAAAACACTCCCGCGCCGGGCGGCTGGACGCCCCTTCCCATATCGGTGCTGACCGGGTTTCTGGGCAGCGGCAAGACCACGCTGTTGACGAAGCTGCTGGTCCATCCGGCGATGGCCAAGACGGCCGTGATCATCAACGAATTCGGCGAAATCGGGCTCGACGATCTGCTCGTGCAGGGCGAGTTGCTGAACCATGTCGATCCGGAAGCCCAGACCCAGTTCGTGAAGATGAATTCGGGCTGCCTGTGCTGCACGGTGCGCGGCGATCTCGAAGTCGCGTTGCGCGACCTCTATCTCAAGCGCGTGCGCGGCCAAGTGCCCGAATTCGTGCGCGTCGTGATCGAAACGACGGGCTTGGCGGATCCCGCCCCCATTCTGCATACGCTGATCGACGATCCGGTCTTGGCCGCCTATTACCGGCTCGACGGCGTGGTCGCCACGGTCGATGCGGTCAATGCCGATGCGCAGCTCGACGCGCAGTTCGAAAGCGTGAAGCAGGTCGCAGTTGCCGACCGGCTCGTGCTGACCAAGACCGACATTGCCGATCCCGCCAAAGTCGCCGCCTTGCGCTTGCGCTTGGCCGCGATCAACCCGGCAGCCCCGGTGATCGTAGCCGTGCAAGGCCAGGTCGATCCCGCATTTCTGTTCGATGCGGGCCTCTACAATCCCGCAACCAAGACGGCCGATGTGCGCCGCTGGTTGGCGGAAGAAGCCTATGCCGACAAGAAGGAACACGACCATCATCACGGGCACGATCATGGCCACGACCATGACCATGGGCACGATCATGCGCATGACCACGGCCATGATCATGGGCACGGCCACGCGCACCACGACGTCAATCGCCACGACGACCGCATCCGCGCGCACTGCCTGACCATCGACGAACCGATGGACTGGGACGTGGTGGCGAGCTGGCTTGGCAGTCTTGCCCAGTCGCGCGGCGCCGATCTGCTGCGCATGAAGGGGTTGGTCAACGTGGCGGGCGAAGAGCAGCCCGTCGTCGTGCACGGCGTGCAGCACCTGTTCCACCCGCCCGCTCGCCTGCCGGCTTGGCCCGATGCGGATCGGCGCTCGAAATTTGTGTTCATCACGCGCGACGTGCCGCGCGCCGATCTCGAAAAGACGCTGGCCGCTTTCCAAACCGATGCGGCCAAGCGCGCCGCCCTGGTGCGCTAGCCCCGCGCCGACAGAACGTAAGCTTGATCCGGCCCCGAGGTGTGCTATCTCGGAGGCCGGTTTTTTTGACGTCCGCACCGCCCGCCCGAGGAACAGCCCGCCATGGCCGCCTATCAATATGTCTACGTGATGAAGCGTCTCGCCAAGGTCTATCCGGGCGGGAAAAAGGTGCTGGACGATATTTGGCTGTCCTTTCTGCCGGGGGCGAAGATCGGCGTGCTGGGCCTCAACGGGTCGGGCAAATCGACCTTGCTCAAGATCATGTCGGGGCGCGATCCGGACACGTCGGGCGAACATTTCCTGGCCGAAGGGGCGACGTGCGGCCTTCTCGAGCAGGAGCCGCATCTCGATCCCAAAAAAACCGTGGCCGAAAACGTCATGGAAGGTTTGGGCCCGCTGAAATCGATGGTCGACCGCTTCGAAGACGTGTCGAACAAATTGGGCGAAGTGACCGACGACGACGAGATGAACGCGCTTTTGGCCGAGCAGGCCGAGCTGCAGGAGAAGATCGACGCCGCCGACGCCTGGGACCTGAACCGCACGATCGAAATCGCCATGGATGCGCTGCGCTGCCCGCCGGGCGACGCGGCCGTAACGAAGCTCTCGGGCGGCGAGCGCCGACGCGTGGCTTTGTGCCGCTTGCTGCTGCAGAAGCCCGATCTCTTGCTGCTCGACGAACCGACCAACCATCTCGACGCCGAGTCCGTCGGCTGGCTCGAGCGCTTCTTGCACGATTATCCGGGCTGCGTCGTCGCCGTCACGCACGACCGCTACTTCCTCGACAATGTCGCGGGCTGGATCCTCGAGCTCGATCGCGGCAAGGGCATCCCTTGGGAAGGCAACTACTCGTCGTGGCTCGACCAGAAGCAGAAGCGCTTGGCCCTGGAAGAGAAGCAGGAAACCAACCGCCAGAAGACGCTCGAGCGCGAGCTCGAATGGATCAAGTCGAGCCCGCGCGCGCGCCAAGCCAAAAACAAGGCGCGCATCCAGGCCTACGACGCGCTGGTGGCCGAGGAGCGCGACCGCGCCCCGGACAGCATGCAGATCCAGATCGCACCGGGCCCGCGCCTTGGCAACACGGTCGTGGTGGCCGAGCAGCTCAGCAAGGGCTTCGGCGACAAACTCCTCATCGACAAGCTCGATTTCCGCCTGCCGGCGGGCGGCATCGTCGGCATCATCGGCCCCAACGGGGCCGGCAAAACGACGCTTTTCCGCATGCTCGTGGGCCAGGACAAGCCCGACAGCGGCAAGCTCGAGGTCGGCGAGACGGTGCAGTTCGGCTACGTGGATCAGAGCCGCGACGATCTCGATGCCAACAAAACCGTGTGGGAAGAAGTCTCGAAGGGCGACGACATTCTCGTGATCGGCGGCCGCAACGTGCCGAGCCGCGCCTATGTCGCGTCGTTCAATTTCAAGGGTGCGGACCAGCAGAAGAAAGTCGGCCAACTCTCAGGCGGCGAACGCAATCGCGTGCAGCTCGCCAAGATGCTCAAAGCCGGCTCCAACGTGCTGCTGCTCGACGAACCAACAAACGATCTCGACGTCGATACGCTGCGCGCTCTCGAAGACGCGCTGCTGGGATACTCGGGCTGCGTGCTGGTGATCAGCCACGACCGTTGGTTCCTCGACCGCATCGCCACGCACATCCTGTCGTTCGAAGGCGACAGCCAAGTCGTGTGGTTCGAAGGCAACTACCAGGATTACGAAGCCGACAAGAAGCGGCGCTTGGGTGCCGACGCCGACCAGCCGCACCGCATCAAATACAAGCCGCTGACGCGGGATTGATCGGGACGACGGAAGTTTCTAGCTGCGCCCGGCGGGCGCTGCGGCCGGGGCGGTGGTCTTGGCGCGCAAGGCTTCGATCAGCGCCGACAGGCGGCCGCCGTTGCGCTGCACGGTTGCCGAGAAATCGTCGCGCTGCGTGATCGCCATGCTCACGTCTTCGATGATCACGTCGATGATGCGCCAGTTGTCGCCATTCGGGCGCACGCGCCACGTCACGCGGACCGGCGCACCCTGGGTGCGCATGAACTGCGACTGCACGAAAGCCTCGTTGTCGTCGCCGCGGCGCGATCCCACGGTCACGATCTTTTCGCCGCCGTAATCGGCAAAGCGCGTGGCGTAGCTCGCCACGATGTAGTCTTCGAACACCTTCAGATATTCCGCACGGTCGGATTCGCTCGCCGTGCGCCACGGCGAGCCGAGCGCGAAGCGGCCGATCGTGGTCACGTCGAACGCTTCGGTGAAGATCTTGCGGAAGCGCTCTTTGCGCTCTTCGTGGTCGATGTCTTTGGAGGTCAGTCCTTCGATCGCCGTCTGCGACAGCCGGTCGATGAACTGGGAGGCCGAGGGGACGGCATTCTGCGCGCGCGCGGACGGCACTGCCAACGCCAGTGCGAGCACGGCGACGAAGCTCAGAAGGATGCGGCGCAGCATGGCGCGTTATCCCCTTGCGTCCGTCACTGCGCCGCGTCGGCGCGCGAACCCGAAACGCCGGGAACGTCGCCGTCGGTCATGCGCGGCGAGGGCGGGCTGGAGCCCGGATCGGCATTGCGGATTTCCGCGCGGCGCCGTTCGACCGAAACGCGGCGCACGGTCGCGTAGAGATCGGTCGAGCTGCGCTGCAGATCTTCGATCTGCTGTTTGTTGGCGTCGCGATAATGCACGGCCGTGGTGCCGGCGCGCGCGTAGGGCGCCCAGTCAATGCGCGTGCCGCGCGTGAGCAGATTGAACGGATCGAGGAACGCATCGACCACGAAGCCGACGAGGTCGCGGCCGTTCGACGAGCCCAGCACCGGCAGCATCAGATAGGGGCCGTCCTCGACGCCCCAGCTGCCGAAAGTCTGGCCCGCGTCTTCGTCGTGCGGTGCGAAGCCCAATTCCTTGGCCGGATCGAAGACGCCGAAAAAGCCGATCAGCGTGTTGATGAAGAAGCGCGCGACGGCCGTACCGGCACGTTCGCCCTGGCCCTGCAGCCCGTCATTGGCGACGGTCCACGGTGTGCGCAGATTGCCGAGGAAATTGCCCGTTCCCGTGCGCACGCCCTGCGGCAGCAGGCCGTACCAGGCGGCGGCGGGTTTCAACATCACTTCGTCGAGAAAGCGGTTCACTTCGAAGAAGTAGCGGTTGACCGGCTCGATCGGGTCCCAGATTTCGCCGCCGGCTTCGTTTGCCTGTGCGATTTGGACCGGCGCGATTTGGACCTGCAGGGCGGTTGCCGATTGCTCGGCGGCGCGTGCGGCCGAAGCGCCGACAAGGAGGCTGGTCGCAAGCAGCGCCGTCAGACACGTACGACGCACCAAAGCGAAATCCGATAAGCGCAAATTCGACGTGAGCGACATTGGAGTGGGGAACCCTTCGAGACGAGACGCGACTATTGACCCAGAAACGCTTCAGAGATCCGAGACCCCCGCCCAAGCGACAACGACGGTAGCACGAATACGTTTACGAACGCTGAACAGCTTCGGATCTTTGCCCACGTGAGACTCGATCTTTCGGCATGTTCTGCACTCCCGACACCGCGCCCTTCGGTACGAATCGAGCCTTGCAGAACGAATTGTTATCATAGGGCCTGGCGCTAAAACCATAGCCCGACAATTGCCCCACAGGCTTCCGCCTCCGCCTGTTGCGTCGATACAACAGGCAATCTGGTCTAAATCGAAGTCAGCTCGACTTATCTATTGCAAGATATAAACATATCGTTATATGTATGTTTCTTAGGAGTAGGAATGTCGCTGTCGCTGAGCACAGTTTTGGAGGCCTTGCGCGCCGCCGCCGAGCCCACAAGGCTGCGGTTGTTGGCGCTCTGCGCAAAGGGTGAGCTTACGGTCAGCGAATTGGTGCAGATTCTGGGGCAGAGCCAGCCGCGCGTGTCGCGCCATCTCAAATTGCTGTGCGACGCAGGCCTGCTCGACCGGCTGCCCGAGGGCAGTTGGGTTTTCTACCGGCTCGCGGCCGGCACGCATGCGGACGGCTCGGTCGGCGCACTCGTGCGCAAGCTCGCCGAATTGCTGCCGACCGACGATGCGCAGCTGCAGCGCGACCGCGACGGCCTCAACGCCGTGCGCGCGACGCGGGCCGCCCGCGCGGCCGCGTATTTCGACGCCAATGCCGCAAGCTGGGACCGCATCCGCTCGCTGCATGCGCATGACCGCGAGGTCGAGCAGCGCCTGCTCGATCTGATGCCGCCGCGCGCGGGCTTCGACATGCTCGATATCGGCACGGGCACGGGGCGCATGCTCGAGCTGCTGGGTGCCCGCGGTGCGCGCGGCGTGGGCATCGACCAGTCGCACGAGATGCTGCGCGTGGCGCGCGCTAACATCGCCAAGGCGGGGCTTGCGAATGTTTATGTGCGCCAGGGCGACATGTATCGCCTCGCTTGGGACGCGCCCGAATTCGACGTGGTGACGATCCACCAGGTGCTGCATTTTGCCGACGATCCGGCGGCCGTGGTGGCCGAAGCCGCGCGCGTGCTGCGCTCCAGCGGGCGGCTTGTGATCGTCGATTTCGCACCCCACACCTACGATGCGCTGCGCAGCGAAAACGCGCATCGGCGCCTCGGTTTTGCCGATGCCGACATGCGCGCCTGGCTGCTTGCAGCAGGTCTCGTCCCCGTCGCTCCGGTCAAACTGCCGGGCGAAGCTTTGACCGTCTGCCTGTGGGCGGGCGACAAGGCGGCAAGCGCTTATGCTGCACCTACCTCTCTTGCCCCCACCTCATTGGCCTCGTGAATAGAAGAAGGAACCTTCCCCCCATGAACGAACGGCTTTTCGGCGGCGAAACCGCGACTGGTGCGATCACCGTCAGTTTCGAATTTTTCCCGCCCAAGAACGAAGAGATGGACAAGCAGCTGTGGGCCGCGTTCGAGCGCTTGGCGCCGCTGGGTCCGCGCTTCGTTTCGGTCACCTATGGGGCAGGCGGGTCGACGCGCGAGCGCACGCATGCGGTCGTCAAGCGCATCGCGTCGGAAAGCGACGTGTCGCCGGCCGCGCATCTCACCTGCGTTGCCGCCACGCGCGAGGAAATCGACGACGTCGTGCGCAGCTACTGGGCGGCGGGCGTGCGCCATATCGTGGCCTTGCGCGGCGATCCGCAGGCGGGCCAGACCAAATACGAGCCGCATCCCGGCGGCTATGCCTATGCCAACGACCTCGTGGCCGGCATTCGGCGCATCGCGAATTTCGACATATCCGTGGGTGCGTATCCCGAATCCCATCCCGATGCGCCCTCGCCCGAGGCCGACATCGACTATCTCAAGGCCAAGTTCGATGCGGGTGCCAATCGCGCCATCACGCAGTATTTTTTCGACACCGACGTCTATCTGCGCTATCGCGACCGCTGTGCGGCACGCGGCATCCGCAACGAAATCGTGCCCGGCATCCTGCCGGTGACGAATTTCGCGCAAGTGCAGAAATTCTCGAAAATGTGCGGCGCATCGGTGCCCGGCTGGCTTGCCGACCTGTTCGACGGCCTCGATCCCGATCCCGAAACGCGCCGCCTTGTCGCCGCAATGGTCGCGGCCGAGCAGTGCCGGCGGCTTCAGGCGCACGGCGTGACCAATTTCCATTTCTACACGCTCAACCGCGCCGATCTCGCCTATTCGATCTGCCATGTGCTGGGCCTGCGCCCGGCCAAGATCGCAGCACCGCTTGCGGCAAAATCGGCCTGAAAGACCCATCCATGACACGCGCGCAAAAAGCCGAGTTGTTCCGCAAAGTCGCGGCCGAACGCATCCTCGTGAAGGACGGGCCTTACGGCTCGATGATCCAGAGCTACAAGCTCGACGAGGCGGGCTACCGCAATGGGCGTATCTACAATCACGACCAGAAGGGCAACAACGACCTGCTCAATCTCACGCGCCCCGAGATCGTGGCCGAGATCTGCAACAAATACATCGACGCTGGTGCCGATCTTCTCGCCACCAACAGCTTCAACTCCAACGCCATCAGTTTGGCCGATTACGGGCTGCAGGCGCAGGCGCGCGAGATCAGCATTGCGGCGGCCCAAGTGATCCGCAAAGCCTGCGATGCGGCGATGGCCAAAAATCCGGACAAGCCGCTCTTCGTGATCGGCGCTTTGGGGCCGACGAACAAGACGCTGTCGATCAGCCCGGACGTCAACAATCCGGGCTACCGCGCGGTGTCGTTCGACGAGATGCGCGACATTTACCGCGAACAGATCGACGGGCTGCTCGACGGCGGGGCGGATTTCATCATGGTCGAAACCGTGTTCGACTCGCTGAGCGCCAAGGCCGCCCTCGTGGCGTGTTCGGAAGCGGGCGAAGCGCGCGGCGAAGAGATCCCGGTCATGTGCTCGTTCACGCTGACCGACATGGCCGGGCGCAATCTCTCGGGCCAGACGGTCGAAGCCTTCTGGAATTCGGTGCGCCACGCAAAGCCGCTCACCATGGGCATGAATTGCTCGTTCGGGGCAACCGAACTCTATCCTTACGTCGGCGACATCCAGGGCCGTGCGGACACGCTGATCTGCGTCTATCCCAATGCGGGCTTGCCCAACGACATGGGCGCCTACGACGAGCCGCCGGAAATGACCGGCCAACTCGTGGGCGTGTGGGCGCGCAATGGCTGGATCAACGTTGTTGGCGGCTGCTGTGGTACGACACCCGGCCATATCGCGGCGATCGCCAAGTCGGTGGCGGGCGTGCCGCCGCGAAAAATCCCCAAACTCGGCGCGCGGCTGCGGCTTGCGGGCATGGAAGCGGTGAGTTTCTGACATGAGCGAACCCAGCAACGCGAGCGCCAGCGCTACCTTCGTCAATATCGGCGAGCGCACCAACGTCACCGGCTCGGCGGCGTTCAAGAAACTCATTCTGGGCGGCGATTACACCGCCGCCGTCGAAGTGGCACGCCAGCAGGTCGAAGCGGGCGCGCAGATCATCGACGTCAACATGGACGAAGGCCTGCTCGACGCCGAAAAGGCGATGGACACCTTCTTGAAGCTGATCGCGGCCGAGCCCGACATCACGCGCGTGCCCGTGATGATCGACAGCTCGAAATGGTCGGTCATCGAAGCGGGCCTCAAATGCGTGGCCGGCAAGCCCATCGTCAATTCGATTTCGATGAAGGAAGGCGAAGCGCCGTTCATCGAACACGCGCGCAAAGTCCGCCGCTACGGCGCTGCTGTCGTCGTGATGGCTTTCGACGAAAAGGGCCAAGCCGACACGGCCGACCGCAAGGTCGAGATCTGCAAGCGCGCCTACCGCATCCTCGTCGATCAAGTGGGATTCCCGGCGGAAGACATCATCTTCGATCCGAACATCTTCGCGGTCGCGACGGGCATCGAAGAGCATAACAATTACGGCGTGGATTTCATCGAGGCCACGCGCCGCATCAAGCAAGAATGCCCGCACGCCAAAATCTCGGGCGGCGTTTCGAACCTGTCTTTCTCGTTCCGCGGCAACGAAGCGGTGCGCCGCGCGATGCATTCGGTGTTTCTCTACCATGCCATCAAGGCCGGCATGGATATGGGCATCGTCAATGCGGGCCAGCTCGACGTGTACGACACGATTGCACCCGAGCTTCGCGACGCGTGCGAGGACGTGATCCTCAACCGCCGACCCGACGGCACCGAACGGCTGCTCGAACTTGCGCCGAAATACAAAAAATCGGGAGCCGACGCACCCGACGCGGCGGAGCTCGAATGGCGCAGCTGGCCGGTCAAGAAGCGGCTCGAGCACGCGCTCGTCAAAGGCATGGACCAATATGTGGTCGAAGACGCCGAGGAAGCGCGCCAACAGGCGGGCCGCCCAATCGAGGTCATCGAAGGTCCGTTGATGGACGGCATGAATGTGGTCGGCGACCTGTTCGGGGCGGGCAAGATGTTCCTGCCGCAGGTCGTCAAATCCGCGCGCGTGATGAAAAAGGCCGTCGCCCATCTCATCCCCTATATCGAGGCCGAGAAGACCGCCGATTCTAAGCCCAAGGGCAAGATCGTCATGGCGACGGTCAAAGGCGACGTGCACGATATCGGCAAGAACATCGTGGGCGTCGTGCTCCAGTGCAACAATTTCGACGTCGTCGATCTCGGCGTGATGGTGCCCGTGCAGGAGATCCTGCGCGTGGCGGCCGAAACCAAGGCCGATATCATCGGCCTCTCCGGCCTCATCACGCCCTCGCTCGACGAGATGGTAACGGTCGCCGAAGAGATGAAGCGGGCGGGCATGAAGGTCCCGCTGCTGATCGGCGGCGCCACGACCTCCAAGACGCACACGGCCTTGCGCATCGCTCCGCGCTACGACGGGCCGACCGTGCATGTGCTCGACGCCTCGCGCGCGGTGAGCGTGTGCTCGTCGCTGCTGTCGGACACGCAAGCCGACGCGTTCAACGCCGACGTGCGCGCCGAATACGAGAAGATCCGCATCGAGCGCGCGGGCGGCCAAAAAGAGTCGCTCGTCTCGCTCATGGAAGCGCGCGCCAACGCACCCAAGCTCGATTGGTTCGACTACGTGTCGCCCGAGCCCAAATTGCGCGGCACCAAGACCTTCGCCGACTATCCGCTTGCCGAACTTGTCCCCTATATCGACTGGACGCCGTTCTTCCGCGCCTGGGAATTGCAGGGCACATATCCCGCTATTCTCGACGACAAAATCGTCGGCGAGAGCGCGCGCAACCTGTTTGCCGACGCACAAAAAATGCTGAAGCGCCTCGTCGACGAAAAATGGCTCGTCGCCAAAGGCGTGTTCGGGCTGTGGCCGTGCCGGCGTATCGGCGACGATGTCGCCGTGTACGACGACGAAAAACGCAGCAAGGAAATCGGCCGTTTCCATTTCCTGCGCCAGCAGATCGCCAAGCGCGGCGGACGGGCGAACGACTGCCTAGCCGACTTCATCTCGACCGAGGCCGACTATATCGGCGGCTTTGCCGTGACGGCGGGCCACGACATCGAAGCGCATCTCGCCCGCTTCAAGGCGCAGCACGACGATTATTCGGACATTCTGCTCAAAGCCCTTGCCGACCGCTTGGCCGAAGCTTTCGCCGAATGCCTGCATGCGCGCGTGCGCCGGGAATTCTGGGGCTATGCGGCCGACGAGACGCTTTCGAACGAAGATCTTGTGGCCGAGAAATATCGCGGCATCCGTCCCGCACCGGGCTATCCCGCATGCCCCGACCATAGCGAGAAGGCCGAGCTTTTCCGTCTGCTCGACGCGCACCGCCAGACGCGTATCAGCTTGACCGAAAATTTCGCGATGCTGCCGACGGCCGCCGTGTCGGGCTTCTATTTCTCGCACCCGAAGGCCGCCTATTTCGGCGTCGCGCGCATCGGCAAAGATCAGGTCGCCGAATACGCGCATCGTCGCGGCGTGTCGCTCGAACAGGCCGAAAAATGGCTGCGGCCGAACTTGGGCTACGAGACGTAAGGGCTGCGACGGGGCCTCGAGAATTCCGAAATAATCTATTGATTTCAATGCTCTTCGGTATGAGGAGATTTTTGCACTTGCAAAGTCACCATATAGTGACATATATCGTCACCACACGGTGACACTGGGTCGCCGGATTTTGCGAAACGAAAGATCGGCCGATGAAAACCCCCTCGATGTTTCTTGCCGCCGCAGCCTTGCTGCTCGGTGCTTGTGCCAACCAGGAGACCACGCGCTCGGGCTTTTTGCGCGACTACAGCCGCATGGCGCCCGACGCGTCGGGCGCGCTTGTCGAACGTGCACCTGCCGCCGCGCGCTATCGCGCCTTCATGGTTGACGACGTCGCCTATCTGCCGGGACCGCGCAGCGAGCAAGCGTCGGCCGCCGAAATCGCGGAACTGCGCGCGCACTACAAGGACGCGGCCGTGAAGGTGTTTGCGCAGCATTATGCGCACACGGCCACACCCGGCCCCGACGTGCTGCGCATCCGCCTTGCGATCACCGGCATCGACAAGGCCGACGCCACCTTGAACTACATCGCAACCCCGCTCGTGGGGCCGGTGTCGAACGGCGGGGCGAGCAGCGAGGGCGAGATCGTCGATTCGACGACGGGCAAGCGGCTTGCGGCCCTCAGTGCCCACACCAACGCCAACCCGTTCAAGGGCGGATTGTTCGAATACTACACGCGCCTCGGCCACGCCAAAGCCGTGCTCGCCCGCCATGCCGCCGAGCTGCATGCGCAGTTCGCAACCACTCAGTGATGCGAGGAGAGGCGACAATGAAGAACTTGGCGAAGATCGCACTCGTGGCTGCTGCGGCGTCGGCGTTGGCGGCCTGCAGCGCGCCGCGCGTCGGGGTCGAGGGGTATACGGATTTCGAAGCCTCGGCGCGCGTCGAAACCGTGGCGAGTGCGAAACCCTATTTCGACTATGCGCGCTGCTTCGAGCGCACGGCGCGGCTGTTGCCGTTTTCCAATGTGCGCTATTTTGCCGAACGGCAGGAGGTGGTCTACGAACTGCAGGGCTATGGCTGGTGGTTCGAGACGATCCGGTTCGCACCTGCAAGCGCGGGGGCGGGCAGCGTGGCGGAGGTGAAGGTGGCGCACAATTACAGCGAGAAGTGGGAAGCGGGCTTCCGCAAAGACCGCTATGCCGCCTTGCAGCTTTGTGCGAGTGCGGGCTCGTGACGGCCAAAGCAGCCGCCGTGCGGCCGGCGCGCGACCGGAACCGTACCGAAGAAGGGCTGCTTGACGCTGCCCGTGCGTTGATCGCCGAGGAGGGGTTTCAAGCCCTCGGCGTCAACAAGCTTGCGGCACGTGCGGGCGTCGACAAGCAGCTCATCTACCGCTATTTCGGCGGGCTCGAGGGTGTGATCGAGCGCGTCGCCCAGGATGTCGGCTTCTGGTTCGGGGCCGCCCCCGAGATCGATCCCAAGGGCGACTACGCGACGGTCGCCAAAGCCTTGCTGGGCGCTTACTTGCGCGCCCTTCGCGACAGCAAGATGCTGCGCCAAGCCGTGCTGTGGGAACTCGCCGACGATTCGCCGGCCGCCCGCCAGGTCGAAAAGCTGCGCTCGGCGGCGTTCCAGGCCTGGGTCAAAAAGACGCTCGGCAACCGCGCGGCACCTTCGGGCTGCGATGCGCCGGCCCTCAACGCGCTGCTGATCGGTGCTGTCCAGTATCTTGCCGTGCGCGGCGATCGGCGCGGCGTGTTTGCCGGCATGTCGCTTGCCGCCGATGCCGATTGGCAGCGGTTGGAGGCGGCGCTGTTCGCGATGATCGACGCGGTCTATGCCGATCCGAGTGCCCGCCGGTAGATGGGCCCCAGCAAAGCCGGGGTCATGTAGATCGGGAACTGCATGCAGGTGAAATAGAGGAAGAGATCGCTGTCGCTGCCAACGCCGATCGCACCCACCACCAACGCGAAATTGCGGTTGCCTGCACCCAAGCACGCGGTCAGCGTTTCGGTGCGCTTGAGGCCGAGCGGTTTTTCGAAGGGCAGCATCAAGGCTGCCGCCAAAGCCTGAAGGCCGAAATTGGCCGCAAATGCGGCGACCATATAAAGTGCGACCTTGCCGGGCTCGGCCCAAATCGCCTCGGCAAATCCGTCGACGGCCCCGAACGCGAAGACGACGAGCAGCAGAACGCCGATCCCGCCGATGGCATTGTCCCAGCGCTGCAGGCGCACGGGGCCCGCGATTTTGCGCACGATCCAGGCGGCCGCAAAGGCCCCGCCGACGAGGGCGGCGAGCCGCAGCAGCAGGTCGCTCGCACTGATGCCGACTTCCAGCTGCAGCAATGCCGCCGCGAGCGGGGGCAAGGTGAAGGGTACGGCAAGACTGGTGCCGACGAGCAGCACGAGCGCCCAGCGCGAATCGAGCCCGAGCATGCGCGCATAGGCCGTCATCGACACGAGGATGGGTGCTGTGGCGAAAATCCCGATCGAAAGCGCAAGCGGGGCGGGCAGCAGCCATGCCGCCAGCGGGACGGCCGCGAGCGGGACCCCGACCATGAGCAGCACCACGAGGATCGCGAGTTTCACAGGCTCGCGCAGCGGCTCGGCCAGCGTGCGCCAATCCATGCGCAGAATGGCCGTGGCAAGCAGGATCGTCACGGCCGGCAGCAGATAGGGGCGTGCGGCGGCGGCAAGATCGGGCAGCACCATCCCTGCGAACAGGCACAAAGCAAGTATGGTCGAGGCGCGGGAATTGACCCAGCTCAGCATTTGGTTCGGCGTCATGGAAATTCTTTAGCATGGTTTTGCGGGCTCTTGCCCAATCGCCAAGGTCGGGCGCATTCTCGCTTCCATGGACACGAAAAACGCCGCCTTCGCCGCCCCGTACGACCGCCATGCCGAAGCGATCCGCCCCGAATGGATCGACTACAACGGCCACATGAACGTCGCCTTCTACGTGCTCGTGTTCGACAACGCGACCGACGCGCTGTTCGAGGCGATGGATTTCGGGGCTGCCTGGCGCAAGCGCAGCGGACGCAGCTTCTTCGCCGTCGAAGCGCATGTGCGGTATCTGGCTGAACTCACGCTTGGCGACGAGGTGCGTGTGGCGACGCAGATCCTCGGCGCGGGCGACAAGCGGCTGCATTATTTCCACACGCTGCGCCACAAGACGACCGGCACGCTTGCTGCAACCATGGAAATGCTGTCGCTGCATGTCGATCTCGGCATGCGCCGCGCCATACCGTTTGCCGACGACGACCGCGCGCGCATCGCGGGATTCGCCGCGTCCCACGCAGCTTTGCCGATCCCCGACGGGGCCGGGCGGGCGGTCGGCTTGCGCAAAGCCGACGCGCAGCATTAGTGTCGCCGCTTTCGGGGGGCCTTGACGATGCATCGAAAAATCAAATCTCTGGCGCTGGCAGCACTCGTGGCGGCCGCACTGGCCGCCTGTTCCATCGACGACGTTAAAAATGCCGGACAGGCCAGCGTGCGCAGTTGGTGCCGCAACGCGCCGCAGATCTGCACCGATCACGACGAAAAGAAGTACTGAGGCGCGGTCGGCTTGCGCAAGGCGTCCGAACCGCGCTAGGTTCGGCGAATATTTCGAGCCGGGGGGATTCGCCGATGATCCAGCAGACCGTTTACGTCCAGCCCGCCGTCCGGGACCCTGCATTGCGAGCTCGGGCCGCCTCGGCCGCCGCTTTGGCGCTGCTGTTCGGCATCTTCGTGCTGGCAGGCGTCGGTTTCGCCGGCGCTTCCGTCATTCACAATGCGGCGCACGATTCGCGCCACAGCTTCGCTTTCCCCTGCCACTGAGGCCGGTCCGATGATCGCGCGCCTGTTCTGGGTTGCCCTGGTCGCCGGGGCGATCGCCGGGCTCGTCGCCGCTGCTTTGCAGGCCGTCGGCGTGTGGCCGCTGATCGCGATCGCCGAAACTTTCGAAGTCGTCGAGGCGATGCCGACTGCGGATATGCACGGGCATGACCATGCCCATGATTGGTCGCCCGAAGGGGTCTCGCGCATCGGCCTGTCGGTGCTGTTCGACGTTTTGGCCGGGGTCGGTTTTGCGCTGCTGGCCAATGCCGCCTTGCTGCTGGCGCGCTCGGTACGCGGCGTCGCACTCGATTGGCGTTTGGGCTTGGGCCTCGGGGCCGCCGGGTTTGCGGCTTTCTCGCTGGCCCCCGCTTTGGGGCTTGCCCCTGCTTTGCCGGGCATGGCTGAAGGCGACCTCCTCGCACGCCAAACCTGGTGGATTGGCACGGCCGTGGCGACGTTGCTCGGCGTGGCACTAATGGCGCTTTCGCGCGGCGGCTGGCTGTGGGCGTTGGGCCTGCTCGCACTCGTGCTGCCGCACGCGGTGGGCGCACCCGGCGAGGCGACGGGCCTTGTCGCCTTGATGGGCCAAAGCGGGCCGTTGGGCGAAGACGGGATGACGGCCGAATTGGCGCAGCGTTTTGCGTTGGCGTCGCTTGCGGCGGCCGCCGTGTTCTGGGCGGTACTCGGGATCGCCTCGGCGAAACTCCAGCGCCGCTATCTCGACATCGCCTGAAGGCTGGAGTCCTGAAGGCTAGAGCGTGGTGCGCAGCTTCAAATGGTTGCGCCGATCGACCGACGGCACATTCATGCGCCGCACCGCCCCGTCCTGCACGAGTTCGAATTCCAGCACCGTGCCCGCCGGGCCTTGCGCCCATAAAGCGCGGTAGAATTCTTCGAGCGTTGCCGGCCGCGCGTTTTTGACGGCGGCCACAACGTCGCCGCGCTTGATGCCGGCCGCTTCGGCCGGGCCTTGCGGCGTCACGCGCAGCACCACAAGCCGCCCGCCGCCCAATTCGCCCAACGTCATGCCGAGCCACGGGCGCACCGGGGCGGTGGACTGGCCCGACACGATCAGATCGGCCGGCAGCGGCGGCAGGTCGAGTCGGGCACGTTTCGCTTTTTGGTATCTCCCTGATCTCCTGCGGTTTCCAAACGTACCGAAAGCTCTTTCCGATGGGGGCGCGAGATAGATGGCGAGTTGCCGGCCCAAACGGGCGCAGCCGCGCTTGGGCATAAAACACGCGACCAATCTTGGTAGAATACCGCACCCTCAGACCGGGGCTTGAGCGGCACGCGCTTGCTGTTACTCGCGGGTAACTATGCCGGCGTTAGAGCATGCGCGCGGCATCGATTGATCTGGCCGCCATCAACCCGACCTTCCCCCCGAAAGGACAACCATGTCGGCTAAAGCAAACCTGGGCACCGCCCTCCTCCTCGCGACGGCCACGAGCCTCGCGGCGTTCGACGCCGCCGCGCACGACACCTCCGGCTTCTATTCCACGATCTATGTCGGGCCGAGCTTTCTACCGTCGACGAACCTGACAGAGACGCGATCCCCAGGCGCCACTGCCAGCGGCGACGCGCGATTCGATACCGGTGTCGGTGTCGGCGGCGCGTTCGGCTACCGCTACGGCAATGGACTGGCCGCCGAGATCGCGTTCGACTATCGCACCCATGGCTTGAAGAGCATCGGCGGAACGACCGCCGACGGCGATTTTGCGTCCAAAACGGTTTTCCTGAACGGCTATTACCGTTTCGCAAAATGGAACGTCGTACGTCCGTTCGTCGGTGCGGGCTTGGGGTGGGCGCCGGAGATCGACTTCGACATCAATCGCGACGGGCGCTCGCTCAGCTACTCCCGATCCGGCGCCTTGGCCTTGCAGGGCATCGTAGGCGGCGAAGTCGAGCTGACGGAGAGATGGAGCCTCGTCGGCGACCTGCGTATCAAGCAGATCGGATCGGGCAGCTTCAAGTCCGAGAACGCGGGAGCGGCCAGCGCGATCTCCGGAGATCTCGATTATCGGCCCATTTCGGCGAACCTCGGCCTAAGCTATCGGTTCTAGACTCGGCCCATCGATGAACGACGGTCTTCGCCATGCCCAGAATCCTGCTTGTGGAGGACCATCCGCGCATGGCCGAAACGATCCGTGTTCTGCTCGAACGCAACGGGATCGCCTGCGACGTCGTCGGGCGGCGGGACGAGGCGACGGCGGCGCTGGCTGATTCCCGCTACGACGCGATAATCCTCGACCGAACGCTGCCCGACGGCGACGGGTTGGAGGTGCTCGCGCGGCTGCGGGCGTCGCGGGCGTCGATCCCTTGCATGATTCTGACCGCCCGCGACGCGCTCGGGGACCGGATCGACGGTCTCGACGCGGGCGCCGACGACTATGTGAGCAAACCATTCGACTTGGAGGAAATGCTCGCCCGCACGCGGGCGCTGCTTCGGCGCAGTCAGCCCTGGATACCGACGGAAGTGAGCTTCGGCGACATGCGGGTGGTGCCGCAATCGAGCTCATTATGCGTCGCGAACGCCTTCATAACTCTATCGCAGGCCGAGCTTCAAATCGTCCTCGCGCTGGCGCGGAACGAAGGCCGTGTCGTCCGGCGCGCCATGCTCGAAACAGCGGCATGGGGGTTGTCGACCGCCGTCACGCCGAAGGCGCTAGACGTCGCCATCCATCGCTTGCGCGCAAAACTCGCGATGCTGCGCTCAAAGGTGTCGATCGCGAACTCGAAAGGAATAGGGTATGCTTTGGCAGTTTCCAACGACGTTTAGCCTCGCGCTACGGCTGTCGATAGCTTTCGCCCTATCCGTCGCCATCGTCGCAGTCGCCTATTTGTCGATCCAGACGATTCTCGTCCAGCGATTCGCAAGCTTCATCACCGAAAGCAGCCTCAAAGGCCAAACCAACGACATCGCCGAGGCGATCGAAGTCGATCCCATCGACGGCACCGTTGCCGTGCGGCTACGGAGTGCCAACGCCGAGGTTTTCGACGCCTTCTTCGCGAACCTGAAATACCGGGTGCTCGACAAAACCGGGCGGGTCGTCGCCGCCTCCGACAACCGCCTCGACAGCTTGCTGCCCGCGATCCCGGTCGAACGGCAAGACGGCTTCTATCTGCAGACCGAGATCGACGGCATCCGCTTCCGCGTCGCCGCCGTCCAGCATCCGATCGGCGAGCGCAGCTTTCTGATCCAAGTCGGCCGCAGCGATCGCTTCGCCGTACTCGCTCAAGAAGCGATCTCGCCCGCGGTCAACGAGGCGGTCGGCACGATCGTGGCGATATCGATTCCCGTCTTCTGCATCCTAAGTTTCCTCGCCGTCCGCAGCGTTCTGCAGCCGGTGAGAATAGCCAGCGAAGCGGCCAGATCGGTTGGACAGTCCAACTTGTCCGCGCGGCTGCCGTCCGAAGGCGCGCCCGCGGAGATCCGCCCGCTGATTGTCGCGTTCAATGACCTGTTGGCGCGGCTGGAAACCGCCTTCGCCAGTCAACGGCGCTTCTTCACCAACGCCGCGCACGAGCTGAAAACGCCGATCGCACTCCTGCGCGGCCAGCTCGAAGGCGCGTCCGGCCCGGTGCCGGCAACGGCGATACGCGACATCGACGCGATCGGACGGATCGTCAGCCAGCTATTGCACATCGCCGAGGTCTCCGGCGGACGCTCGCTCGACAAACGGCCGACGGCCGTTGGCGATATCGCACAGCAGGTCGTGGCGTTCCTGTCGTGGCGGGCGGAGCGGATGGACGTCAGTCTACACGTTGTTTACGACTATGCGGAAGTCGAGGTGCCGTCTGACCAGGGCGGATTATTCTTGCTGCTCAAGAATCTGGTCGAGAATGCCGTTGATTTTTCGCCGGAAGGTGGGACCGTTTGCATTGTCGTCGGCGCCGATCGACTCGCGGTCGAAGATCAAGGTCCAGGCGTTCCGGTGGAAGAGCGGGAAAAAGTATTTGAGCGCTTTTGGCGCGGCGCGCGGAACGATAGGCCGGGATCCGGACTCGGACTAGCGATCTGCTTCGAGGTCGCCGCCGCCCACGGATGGCGTATCTGGTGCACGCAAGGCGCCTCCGGCGGCGCGCGCTTCGAGGTCGCGTTCGCGCCAAAGCAACATTCTTCCGCCCCCTCGCATCCCATGGAAAGTGAGCGGACGTAACAATGCGACGGGCGGCCGATGCGATCCGTGCCCTCGGCATGATCCTCCGGTCGTCGGCGCCGTACGACGGCGCCCGGCTTTTCGGCCGCCTGGCCGCCGCCGCCGCCGGGTCGACGTTCCTGACGCTCGGGATGCTCGCGTTCGACGACCGAACGCTGGACGCCGAAAACGTCTGGCTGAAGCCGCTGAAATTTTCGGTCTCCTTCGCCGTCCTTTTCGCCACCCTGGGCTTCGTCGCGCACAAGCTGTCCGACCCTTGGCGCGCGAGTTGGACTGTCGTTGCCGCCGCGATTGCATCTGCCGCGGCCTTGGTTTTCGAAATGGTCTATATCGTCGCCCAGGCAGCCCGGCGGGAGGCTTCGCACTTCAACGAGTCGACGCCTTTCCATGCTTTGATGTACGGGCTGATGGGTGTCGGCGCGAGCACGCTGATGGCCGCGATCGCGCTGGTGGGCATCGTCGCATGGCTCGATCGCGGCGCGCGTTTGGGCAAGGGGGTCAGGCTCGGTGTCGGGCTGGGATTCCTGTTGACCGCAGTCATGACGTCGTGGGTCGCGGGCGAACTCGCCGGAAATGGCGGGCGGTATGTCGGCCTGCCGAGCGACACGCATGCCCGTATCCCATTTCTGGGCTGGTCGAGGGAGGTCGGCGATCTTCGCCCGGCGCACTTCTTCGCTCTGCATGCAATGCAGGTGCTGCCGGCCGCCGGATATGCGCTCGACAAATGCCGCGCGAGCACGCGCGCGCTTTGGATATGCGCGGCTCTATACACGCTTCTTACGGCATCGATCTTCGCCCAGGCGCTGCAAGGGATTCCACTGATCCGTGCATGACAGCCGAACCGTGTCGCACGGCCGCGACAGGGCAATGCGTCCTCCGTTGGCGGATATCGGCATAGACGCGGCAGCACCCATGCGCAGCAGATCCCGCACGACCAAGTTGGGGGCCATCAACGCATCCTGAAGGTGCATATCGTCAGCAATCACACCATCCGTTCCGTCAGAACGGAATTTTCTCTAAAGCGTCGTGCGCAGCTTCAAATGGTTGCGCCGATCGACCGACGGCACATTCATGCGCCGCACCGCCCCGTCCTGCACGAGTTCGAATTCCAGCACCGTGCCCGCCGGGCCTTGCGCCCATAAAGCGCGGTAGAATTCTTCGAGCGTTGCCGGCCGCGCGTTTTTGACGGCGGCCACAACGTCGCCGTGCTTGATGCCGGCCGCTTCGGCTGGGCCTTGCGGCGTCACGCGCAGCACTACAAGCCGCCCGCCGCCCAATTCGCCCAAGGTCATGCCGAGCCACGGGCGCACCGGCGCCGTCGATTGGCCCGACACGATGAGGTCGGCCAGCAAAGGCGGCAGTAGATCGATCGGGATGAAAACATTGCCCGGAATCGGATCGGGCGTGCCGCTGGCATTGTTGACCACGAGCGAACCCACGCCGACCAAGCGCCCGTCGGCGTCCACGAGGGCGGCCCCGCTCCAAGCCGGATGCGGCGGGGCGGTCCAGATCGCCTCGTCCAAGAGATACTCCCAATTGCCTGCAAACGCGCGCCGCGACACGACGGCGGCCGGGGCGGCCGAAGCGCGCCCGCCATAGGCGAGGATGGCGACCGGATCGCGGTCGCTCACGTCGCGCGAGCGGCCCAGCGCTAAGGGTTTCAGCCCGCGCGGGCTCTCCGCCATGCGCAAGAGGCCAAGCCCGCTATCCTGGTCGTAGCCGACGATCGTTGCGGGCACGGCGCGCCCGTCGGGCAGATGCACCTCGCCGCCCGAAGCTTCGACCATCAGGTAGCCGGCGGTTACCAGGAGCCCGCTGGCGTCGATCAAAATCGCCGAACCTTCGCGCTCGCGACCGAGCGTCTGGGCCGTGCGCGCTTCGGCCGGCACGAAAGTCTTGAGACGGAAGACGGCCCCCAGCGCGTCTTCGAGCGTTTGGGCTTGGGCCGCCCAAGGCAACGCTGCGAGCGAAAAAACACCAAGTGCGAGTGCCAAGACGAAACGTGCAACACGCATGGCCGTCTCCTTTGTGTCGGGGGTCGGATAACGCCGCCGCCTTGGCAAGCATTCTCCATGCCACGGCCGGTTTCGCCAAGGGGGTTCGTGCTATATACCCCGACGATGGATTCCCACCCCGAATCGCTCCCGGCTTCGCCCCCCGCATCGGCCGGGGAACCGGCCTATCTGCGCGCCCTCAATCCGCAGCAGCGCGAGGCCGTGGTCTCGACCGAAGGGCCGCTCCTGGTGCTTGCGGGTGCGGGTACCGGCAAAACGCGGGTGCTGATCACGCGCGTGGTGCATCTGCTCGTGCAGCGCAAGGCGTTCGCGAACCAGATCATGGCCGTGACCTTCACGAACAAGGCCGCGGCCGAGATGCGCGCGCGCATCGGTGCGCTCGTCGGCGATTCGGCAAGTGCGATGTGGCTCGGCACGTTCCACGCGCTTGCCGCCCGCATCCTGCGCCGCCATGCCGAGCTTGTCGGCCTCAAGCCCAATTTCACGATCCTCGACCAGGACGACCAGATTCGGCTCATCAAGCAATTGCTGCAGGCCGAAAACATCGACGACAAAAAATGGCCGCCGCGCCTCGTGCATGCGGCGATCGAGCGCTGGAAGGATCGCGGCCTTGCCCCCGACAAATTGGGGGCCGAGGCCAATGCCGACGCGGTCGTCGATCTTGCGGGCGGCCGCTTGGCCGAGCTTTACGCGATGTACCAGCGCCGTCTCCTCACGCTCAATGCGTGCGATTTCGGCGATCTGCTTCTGCACAATTTGACTTTGTTCCAGCAGCAGCCGGAGATCCTGGCCGAATACCACAAGCGCCTGCGCTATCTGCTCGTCGACGAATATCAGGACACGAACGTGGCGCAGTATTTGTGGCTCCGCATTCTGGCCCAAGGCTCGCGCAATCTCGCCTGCGTGGGCGACGACGACCAGTCGATCTACGGCTGGCGCGGTGCTGAAATCGGCAACATCCTGCGCTTCGAACAGGATTTTCCGGGCGCCAAAATCGTGCGGCTCGAGCAGAATTACCGCTCGAGCGAACATATCCTGGCGGCTGCCTCTGGCCTCATCGCGCACAACCGCGCGCGGCTCGGCAAAACCCTGTGGACGGCGGCGGCCGGCGGCGAGCTTGTCTCGGTACGGCCTGTGTGGGACGGCGAGCAGGAAGCGCGTTTCGTGGCCGACGAGATCGAAGCCCTGCAGCGCGCGGGCGAAAAACTCGGCGACATGGCTGTCTTGGTGCGTGCCGGCTTCCAGACGCGCGAATTCGAGGAGCGCTTCATCACGCTCGGCATCCCGTATCGCGTGGTCGGCGGCCCGCGCTTCTACGAGCGCGAAGAAATCCGCGACGCGATCGCGTATCTGCGCGTGATCGTGCAGCCCGACGACGATCTTGCCTTCGAGCGCATCGTCAACAAGCCGCGGCGCGGCATTGGCGACGCGACGGTGCAAACACTGCAGCGCTTGGCGCGCGCGCGTTCCATGCCGCTCTTGGCGGCAGCCGAAATGCTGGTCGGCACGGACGAACTCAAGCCTGCCGCGCGCAACGCGATCCGCCGCTTGGTCGAGGATTTCGCGCGTTGGCGCGCCCAGGCGCCGCGCGCCAACCATGCCGAACTTGCCGCGACCGTGCTCGACGAAAGCGGCTATACGCGCATGTGGCAGGAAGACAAATCGCCCGAAGCGCCCGGCAAGCTCGAGAACCTTAAAGAACTCGTCGCCGCCCTCGAAGAGTTCGACGATCTTGGCGCGTTTCTCGAGCACGTGTCGCTCGTCATGGAAAACGCCGAAGCTGCCCCCGGCGACATGGCGAGCCTGATGACGCTGCATGCCGCCAAGGGCCTCGAATTCGGCGCCGTCTTCTTGCCGGGCTGGGAGGAGGGGCTGTTCCCGCATCCGCGCGCCCTCGACGAAAAGGGCGAGGCGGGGCTCGAGGAAGAGCGCCGCTTGGCGCATGTCGGCCTCACGCGCGCGCGCCGCCGCGCCTATGTGAGTTTCGCCGCCAACCGGCGCATCCACGGCATGTGGCAATCGAGCGTGCCGTCGCGCTTCGTGGCCGAATTGCCGCCCGAGCGGCTGTTGGTGGCAAGCGAGCCGGGCCTGTGGGGCGACGGGCCGCAATTCGCGGGGCAGGCGCTGGGGCAAGCCGCCGGCGAATTGGCCGAACCTGTGCGCCGCTTTTCCCACGGCAACCGGCGCGCGCCCGTGATCGACGGGCGTGCGACGACGAGCGACACGCGCCGCCATGGCGGCCTTGCCGCAGGCATGCGCGTGTTCCACCAGAAATTCGGCTACGGCCAGGTGCTGGCGGCCGAAAGCGGCAAGCTCGAAGTCGAGTTCGAGCATGGCGGGCTCAAGCACGTGATGGAAAATTTCGTGGAGAAAGCATGAGCACGATCTGGCGCCTGGCGTTTCCCGCCGATGCGATTTCGCAAGCGGCCTATGTGCAGGCGATCGAGGAAGAGGCGGGGGCGCTGACAGCGTTCGAAACCGTGCCCAACGGGCCGTGGCTCGTGGAAGCGTTTTTCGACGCAAAGCCCGATCTCGGGCGCTTGGCGCCGCTGATCTTCAAGGCCGCCAAGGATCTCGGCCGCAGCGTGCCTTCGCTTGCGGTCGAAGAACTGCCCGAGCGCGACTGGCTCGCCGAAAACCGCGCGTCTTTCCCGCCGCTCGAAATCGCGCGCTTCTACGTCTACGGCAGCCACGTGCAGCGCCCGGTTCCGGCGGGGGCGTGGCCCGTGGCGCTCGACGCGTCGATCGCGTTCGGCTCGGGCGAACACGCCACAACCAAGGGCTGCTTGCGCGCGATTTCCGACCTTGCCAAGCGCCGGGGGGCCAAGCGCAAAAGAATCCACCGCGTGCTTGATCTCGGTTGCGGCTCGGGCATCCTGTCGATCGGTGCGGCGCGCGCCTGGCCCGCGCGCGTGCTCGCAAGCGACATCGACCCGGACTCGGCCGATCTGGCGCGCGAAAACGTGCGGCGCAACGGCCTCGCCGCGCGTATCGAAGTACGCGCCTCGGCCGGGTTCGCGAAGCTCGGGCGCACGCAAGCGCGGTACGATCTGGTGCTCGCGAACATTCTGGCACGCCCGCTCACGCAGCTTGCAGCCCGCCTTGCGGGCGCCGTCGCACCCGGGGGTACGCTCGTTCTGTCAGGCCTGCTCGCTGAGCAGGATACCTGGATTCGCGCGGTTTACCGCCTGCACGGCATGGTTTTCTGCGGCCGAATAGCGCAGCAAGGCTGGCATACATTGCGCTTTACGAAGCGCTAAACCCTTCTTACGAAGCGCTAAACCCTTCGCCGCAATGGAAAAGCGCGCCCGACACGCGTGACTATTTACCATTCTGCAACTGGAAAATTATGTTGAACCGCGCTGGTGGTATCGGCATATTGCCGTATTCCCGCTGTAGATTGCGGGAGTCTATAATCAGCAGTTCAGGCATGTAAAATTCGGCCTGCCAGAAGAAAAGGGAACCGGGATGAGCGACGCAGTTTACGGCCAAAAGGCCGCCCCCATGACGGCCGAGGAACGCAAGGTCATCCTTGCCTCGTCGCTGGGCACCATTTTCGAATGGTACGATTTCTACCTTTACGGATCGCTGGCCGCCCTCATCGGCGCACAGTTTTTCAGCGCCTTCCCCGAAGCGCAGCGCAACATCTTTGCGTTGTTGGCCTTCGCGGCGGGCTTCCTCGTGCGGCCCTTCGGCGCGCTCGTGTTCGGCCGCCTCGGCGACATGGTCGGCCGCAAATACACCTTCCTCGTCACGATTGTGATCATGGGTGCCTCGACATTCCTCGTCGGCGTGCTGCCCAACTACGCCACGATCGGCGTTGCGGCCCCGATCATCCTGATCGCGCTGCGCATGCTCCAGGGCCTCGCACTCGGCGGCGAATACGGCGGTGCGGCCGTGTATGTGGCCGAGCACGCCCCGCACGGTCGTCGCGGCTATTTCACCAGCTTCATCCAGACCACGGCCACGATCGGCTTGCTCCTGTCGCTGCTCGTGATTCTGTCGATCCGCCTCTATCTCGGCGAAAAGGACTTCGCCGACTATGGCTGGCGCATTCCGTTCCTCGTGTCGGTCTTCCTGCTCGCGATCTCGGTCTGGATCCGTCTGCAGATGAACGAAAGCCCGGCCTTCAAGAAGATGAAGGAAGAGGGTACCCATTCGAAGGCCCCGCTGTCGGAAGCCTTCGGCCAGTGGAAGAACGCCAAGATCGCACTGCTCGCTCTGCTCGGCCTCACGGCGGGCCAGGCGGTGGTGTGGTACACGGGCCAGTTCTACGCGCTGTTCTTCCTGCAATCGATCCTCAAGGTCGACCTGCTCACGGCCAACGTGCTGATCGCCTGGTCGCTCATCCTGGGTACGGGCGGCTTCATCGTGTTCGGTTCGCTCTCGGACAAGATCGGCCGCAAGCCGATCATCCTGGCGGGCTGCGTCATTGCGGCGGTCACGTACTTCCCGCTGTTCAAGGCGCTCACCGCCAATGCGGACCCGACGCTCTACAAGGCGCAGACGGAATCGCCCGTGGTGGTGAAGGCGGATCCGGGGGATTGCTCGTTCCAGTTCAATCCGACGGGTACGGCCAAGTTCACGAGCTCGTGCGACATCGCCAAGGCCTTCCTCGCCCGCAACGCCGTGTCCTACACGACGGAAGCGGCACCGGCGGGTTCCACGACGACGATCAATATCGGCTCGGTCTCGATCGAATCGTTCGACGTGGAGAAGGCGGGGGCGGAAGCCGCCGCCAAGACGGCAGCCTTCAACCGTGCGGCCGGTGCGGCCATCACGGCGGCGGGCTATCCGGCTGCCAACGACCCCAACCGCGTCCGCGTTTCGGGCTTCTTCGACATCTTCCGCGCCCAGCCTTTCACCATCATCATGATCCTGACCGTTCTGGTCATCTACGTGACGATGGTGTACGGGCCGATCGCGGCAGCACTCGTGGAGCTGTTCCCGACGCGCATCCGCTACACCTCGATGTCGCTGCCCTACCATATCGGCAACGGCTGGTTCGGCGGTCTCCTGCCGGCCACGTCCTTCGCGATGGTGGCGCAGACGGGCGACATCTATTACGGCCTCTGGTATCCGATCGTGGTGGCGCTGGGCACCGCCGTTATCGGCTTCCTGTTCGTGCCCGAAACCAAGGACCGCGATATCTTCACCTACGACGGCGAAAAGTAAGGCCGTCGAAGGCAAAAGATAACGCCGGTCCTTTGGTCCGGTCCTAACCAAGAGCCCAACCAAGAGAAGGCCCTGCCGACGATTTCGGCAGGGCTTTTTCGTGGCCGTTCAGACGGCCTGCAGCTGCTTCATCATGAGGCTGCCGAAGGCGTCGCTGCCGCTCGCTGCGCTTGCATCGCTGTCGAAGAAGCGCGGGAAGGGCGGCGCTTCCGAGCTGCGGCCGGTCTTGGTCTGCGCCTCTTCCTGCGCCGACAATAGGCTCGTCTTGAACTGCGACTGCATCTGCTCGGCCGCCGATGTGAGCTCGGCTTTCGACAGCTTGCCGTCCTTGTCGCCGTCGGCCTTGTTGAACAGCTCCTCGAGACGGTTTCTGGCGTCCTGCTTCGACTGCGTCGAATTGCTGCCGTCCACCGACGACGTCTTGTCGTTCTTCGTGTTGCCGAACAGCTGCGAGAGATCCGGCGTGCCGCCGGCCGTGCCGGTGTTCTGCATCGACAGCATCATCGACTGCATCTGCGCCGACATCTTCTTGTCGAACGCCGTCGATTCGTCCTTCGAGATCTTGCCGTTGCCGTCGCTGTCGATCTTGGCGAACATCTCGTCGGCTTTTTTGCCGTCGGCCCCCTGCGGCGCGCCCTTGGCGAACTCGGTCTTGTCGATCGAGCCGTCGCTGTTGGCGTCCGCCTTGCTGAACATCTTCTCGCGCATCTGCGCCATTTGGGCTGCCGACGGCATGCCGCCGAAACCCGTACTCGAAATGGAACTGCCCATTTTCCGCTCCTGTGCTTTTGCCGACCGGCACAATGCCGAACGTGCGGACGGGGGCATTTCACGCGCCATGCCCCGTAACGTCGTGTTGCGGTGCGGCGCTTTCGTCGGTTTGCGCGGCCGTGCCGCAATGTTTCGTTACGCGTGAAACAATCCGATCGGCTGCCCTTGCCGGGCCGTTTTCGCACCCGGCGATTTCTGCCGGGTGCAGCCGTTACATTTCGTTACATGCGGCGACACTTCGTGTTTTGCGTGCGGCGATGCGCTGCACGATGCTCGGCCCCAGCGACCACACGCCGCATAGCAGCCTTGATCCCGAACGCGGCCCAATCCGCTACCGAGGCTGCCGCTAGGCGCGTTAAAATGCCCGCAGCCGCACGCACCGGAAAAAATGCAGACACGCAAATCCCACATCCTCATCGTCGACGACGATGCCGACATTCGCAGGCTCACGAGCCAGCTTCTGGGCGACAGCGGCTTTCGCGTGACGGCCGTGGCCGACGGGGCGGCCATGCAGCGCCTGCTTGCGACCGAGAGCTTCGATCTGGCCGTGCTCGACGTGATGCTGCCCGGCGAAGACGGGTTTGCTTTGTGCCGCAAGCTGCGCGCCGTTTCAAAAATGCCGATCGTGATGCTGACGGCGCGCGCCGACGAAACCGACCGCGTTGTGGGCCTCGAGCTCGGGGCGGACGACTATGTCGTGAAACCGTTCAGCCCGCGCGAGCTTGTGGCGCGCGTGCGGGCACACCTGCGCCGCACCAACGAATTGCTGCCGGCAAGCCCGAAGCCGCGCGTGAAGTCGTTGCGCTTCGACGGCTGGACGATCGACCCGATCCGGCGTGAGCTGCGCAACGCCGAGGGCACGCTCGTGAGTCTCACCGGCGCCGAGTTCGATCTGCTGACCGCTTTGGCCGAGCGCGCGCAGCGCGTGCTGTCACGCGACCAACTGCTCGATCTCGTGCGCGGCCGCACGGCCCATCCGTTCGACCGCAGCATCGACGTGTCGATCAGCCGCCTGCGCCGCAAGATCGAACCCTTCCCCGACGAGCCGCGCTTCATCCGCACGGTGCGCAACGGCGGCTACGTGTTCGCAACCGAGGTCGTTCCGACCGAAGAAGCGCCATGATCAAACGCCTGTGGCCGAGCCGCTTGGGGCCGCAGATGGCGCTGCTCGCGGTGTGCATGCTGATGGCCGTGCAAATCGGTTCGGTCGGCCTGTTGGCGCTCCAGGCGCGGCCGACGGTCCAGACCTTCGATTCCGACTGGCTCGCCGAGAGGCTGGCAGCGCTCGCCGACGGCGCGATGGCGCTGCCGCGCGCCGAGCGTGCCGCGTGGCTCGCCCGGCAGCATGAAGCGCGCTGGTTCGTTTTTGAAACCGACGGCGCGCCGATGCTGATCACCTCGCAGGCCGACGACGCCGAATCCGCCTATCTGACGGCAGCGCTCGCCGGGCACTCGAAGCGCGCGTGGAAGCAAATCGAACTCGCGGTCGGCCCGCTGCGCACTTTTCGCGCTTTCGGACCGCCGGCCTTCGAGCGTGTTCCGCCGCTCGCGAGCCGGACGGAGCCGGTGTCGGTGACGGTCACGTTTTTCGTCGCCACCTTCGTCGATGCGGGCGGCGACGCGCTCGTGGTGCGGCCCACCCTGCCCGGCGGAAGGTCGTATGCGGCCCTCAAAGTTCTGGCCGGGTGGCTTCTGATGCTGCTGGGCGTGGCCTCGTTCGTCGCGTGGTGGGCGATCGCGCGCATCGCGGCTCCGTTGGGGCTGCTGGCGCGCGCGGCCGAGCGCTTCGGGCGCGGGATCGCCGATGAGGCGCTGCCGCGCCGGGGCGCCCGCGAGATCCTCGTAATCGCCGACAGTTTCGCCGAGATGCGCCGGCGCGTGGCCCGCTTCGTGGGCGACCGCACGACGATGATCGCGGCGATCAGCCACGATCTGCGCACGCCGCTCACGCGCATGCGCCTGCGCGTCGAGCGCGTCGAAGATCCGGACTTGCGCGCGGCCTTGAGCCGCGACATCGACGCCCTCGAAGCGATCGCGCGCGAGACGCTCGAATTCGCACGCATCGACGACGCGCCCGGCCCGTCCGACCGCATCGATCTCGCTTCGCTGCTACAAACACTCGCCGACGAGCGCGCCGACATGGACCAGGATGTGCGCTGCGCACCGCACGCACCGCTTGTCGTCGCGGCACGCGCCGACGCGTTGCGCCGTGCCGTCGGCAATCTCGTCGACAATGCGATCGCCTATGGCGGGCGTGCGCGCATCTCGGTCGTCGATCTGCTCGATTCCGTGCGTATCGACATCGACGACGACGGGCCGGGGATTCCCGAACACCGCCTCGAAGACGTTTTCCGACCCTTCATGCGGCTGGAAGACAGCCGCAATCGCACGACTGGCGGCACGGGGCTGGGGCTCGCGATCGCGCGCAATCTCGCGCGCGCGCAAGGCGGCGACGTGACGCTTGCCAATCGCACGAGCCCCGACGCCGCGCGCCTTGACGGCACAGGCGGGGGCTTGCGCGCCAGCCTCACCCTGCCGAAGGGGTTCTGAACACCGCGGCCCGGGTATCGAATGGCAACGCTTGCGTATCGGGTTGCTATGGGGGCGGCAGCGGCCTATGTTGAAGACGGACGGGGCTGCGGGGTGCGTTAGGCATGCGTATTCCCCGGGGCGATACACACTCCTAGGGGACTGTTCCTTCCGAAACCGTGGTTTCGGAATATGGTTCCCACCTGCTTATAGCGGGCCACGGAGGAAACCAACGCCGACGGCCGCTGTGGCTCCGTCCACTCTTTCATTTTCGCAATTCAGGCTTGTCGGGATCGGAAACCCTCTGTGAGCGCCCGCCCGCCGCCGCTTGATCAAAGTCCCGAGAAAGCCGCGTTGCGCGACCGCATGCGCAAGCTGCGCGCGGGCGTGCATGCGCTCGAGGCTGCGAGTGCCGCGCGCGCCGCGCGCGACCGCTTCTTGGCGCAGATCGAGGTGCCGCAGAATGCCGTCGTGGCCGCCTATTCTGCCTTCGGCGACGAGATCGATCCGTTGCCGCTGCTTGAAGCATTGGCGGCCAAGGGTGTGGCGCTGGCGTTGCCGGTCGTCGAAGCCAAAGCCGCACCGCTCGTGTTCCGCGCGTGGATGCAGGGTGCTCCGCTCGTGCCGCATCGCTTCGGCATGGCCGAGCCGTCGCGCGATGCGCCTGCCGTCGTGCCCGACATCGTCGTGGCACCCCTCTTGGCATTCGACCGCCAGGGCTATCGTTTGGGCTACGGGGGCGGCTATTACGACCGCACGCTCGCGGGATTGCGCAAACGCGGGCGCGTGCTGGCGGTGGGAATCGGCTATGCAATGCAGGAAACGCCGAACGTGCCGCGCGCACCGCACGACGTGCCGCTCGACTGGATTGTGACCGAGCGCGCTGCCTTCGCACCGTTTGCGGCCGATGCGCGCGCCGACCATTGGCTGAGTTGGAAAGGCTTTTGAGGACGACATGATACGCGTGCTGTTTTTGGGAGACATTGTCGGCCGCTCGGGCCGCGAGGCTGCAGCTCGCTACGTGCCGGCCTTGCGCAAGCAGCTCGATCTCGATTTTGTGGTCGCCAACGCCGAGAACGCCGCTGGCGGTTTCGGCATTACCGACAAAATCGCGGCCGAGCTCTATGCGACCGGCGTCGATTGCATCACCACCGGCAACCATGTGTGGGACCAGCGCGAGCTGATGCTGACGATCGACCGCGATCCGAAACTCCTGCGCCCGATCAATTTCCCCAAAAACACGCCGGGCAAAGGTGTGGGCGTCTATCGCTTGCCCAAGGGCGGGCAGATCGTGGTGATGAACGCGATGGCGCGGCTGTTCATGGACCCGCTCGACGATCCGTTCGCGGCCGTGGATGCCGCCCTCGAGAAGCACAAGCTCGGCGCCAACGGTGTCGCCGCCATCCTCGTCGATCTGCACGGCGAAGCCTCGAGCGAGAAATACGCGTTCGGCCATTTCTGCGACGGGCGCGTGTCGCTCGTGGTGGGTTCGCACAGCCACGTGCCGACGGCCGACGCGCAGATCCTCACGGGCGGGACCGGCTACCAGACCGATGCCGGCATGTGCGGCGACTACGATTCCGTGATCGGCATGAAGAAGGAACCGGCGACGATGCGCTTCGTGCGCAAACTGCCGGGCGAGCGCCTGACACCGGCCGAAGGCGAGGGCACCTTGTGCGCGATCTACGCCGAAATCGCCGACACCGGCCTTGCGACGCGCGTGGCACCCGTGCGCCAGGGCGGCAAGCTGGCGCCTGCGATGCCTTAGCTGCGTTGTGACGGCGTCAGCGTGATGCCGACACGGCTGCCCGCGAGGGCGGCGGCGATCCACAGCCAGCCATGCGGGCTGCCCGATACGACCCCGCCGATAAATGCGCCGATATTGCACCCGCCCGAGATGCGCGCCCCGTAGCCCATCAAAAGGCCACCGACGGCCGCGAGCATCCAGCCGCGCGCATCGGGCTTTTCGAAGTTTGGGCGCGGGCTTGTCCAGCGCGCGGCGGCAAACGCCCCCAGCACGAGGCCGAGATCGAGACGAAATGTCGTGTCCTGCCAGAGCGGTGCTGCCAGGGCATCGGCCATCCAGCCTTGCGACCACGCGACTGACCCGCTTGCATCCCAGCCGATCGTTTGGGCGATCTTGGCGCCGCCGAGCGCAAAGGCCGAGGTAATGCCCCACGGATGGCCCGCGAGCGGCAGGCACAGGACGCTCAAGCCCGCCAAGGCCAATGCCGCCGTTGCCGGGCGTGCGCTTACGCGTCTGGCGCCGGGCAGTGCAAACCAAATGGCTGCCACAAGTACGAGCTGAAAAAGCGCGGCAGGTCCCCAACCCCAGATTTCGCGCAGCGACACCGCCGCAAATGCCGGCAGATCGGACCAGAACGGGGCTGCGAGCGAGCCCGCAAATGCGCCGGCCACAAAGGTCGGCAACACGGCGCGCATGCGCAGACTGCCCGCCCCCAGGGCCGCCAACGTGCCCGAGCCGCAGCCATTGGCCATCTGCATGCCGATGCCGAACACGAAGGCGCCGACGACGACCGCAAGGCCGGCCGGTGCCACGAAGCCGCCGCTATAGCCGCCGGGGCCGAAGGCAAGCGCATGCAGCGCAATGCCGGCGCCCAAAAACACCAATTGCGCGCGAACCCCGTCGGCTTTGCCCGCTTCGAGCAAGCGGCGATAGGGACCGGCAAACCCGATGCCGCCGCCGATCAGGCAGAAGCCGAGCCCGGCCCCGAGCGCCACCAGTGCCAGCGGGCCGAGATCCATTTCTCTATTTCATCCCCACGGCGTCGGCGACGATGCGCTCGAAGAGCGCATCGAGCTCGGCGGCCATCGCATCGAGCGCAGCGCTTTTGTAGGGCGCGAACACCGACGCGGGCCGAGGCCAGGCGACGGCAATGCGGCCATCGGCACCCTGCGTCACATAGATCCGCAACGGCGCTTCGATGCCGGCTTCCACGCTCGCCGCCAGCATGCGCCGCGCGAAAGCATTGTTGAAAACGAGCAGCACCGCATTGCCGGGAATGGCAATACCCTGGCCCGCCGCCGCGCGCGAGGCGCTCGCGGTCGCGACCAGAAACAACCCGTTGGCTGCCACGGCGGCTTCGAGCCGGGCGATGGTTGTCTCGAAATCGTGCGGCGATGCGGCGCGCACGGTCTCGGCGTTGGCCTGGGCGGCGACGCCGACGAAAAGTAGAGCTGCGAGAAAAAGGCGCATGGTTCCCATCGGTTCGTTTCGAGGCTGCGCCAAGATACGCGCAAATTGCAGCGACCGGGAACAAACCGTGACGGGGCGCCAGATTTGGTATAGGTTTTGCCGGAGTTTCCGTATATCTAGCCGATTCGGTTTCGGCGACTTTCGGGATTTATCACCATGGCAGGCCATTCCCAGTTCAAAAACATCATGCACCGCAAAGGCAAGCAGGATGCCAAGCGGGGCAAAATCTTCACCAAAATCATCCGCGAAATCACCATTGCCGCGCGCACGGGCCTGCCCGACCCCGCCGCCAATCCGCGCTTGCGCGCCGCCGTCATTCTCGCGCGCGAAAACAACATGCCGAAGGACACGGTCGACCGCGCCATCAAGCGCGGCTCGGGTGGCGAGGACGGCGTGGTCTACGAAGAAGTGCGCTACGAGGCCTACGGCCCCAACGGGGTCGCACTCATCATCGAAGCGCTGACCGAGAACCGCAACCGCACAGCACCCGACATCCGCACGATCCTCTCCAAAAATGGCGGGGCATTGGGCGAGACAAATTCGGTCGCGTTCAATTTCGCGCGCGTGGGCCAGATCGCGTTTGCGCCCGACAAGGCGGCTTCCGACGCCATGTTCGAGGCCGCCCTCGAGGCCGGGGCCGACGACGTCGAGAGCGATGCCGAAGCCCATGTCGTGACGACGAGCGTGGAGAATTTCGGACCTGTGCGTGCGGCTCTCGAAGCCAAATTCGGCGAGCCCAAGCGTGCCGCCCTCGTCTTCAAGCCGAACGTGACCGTACCGCTCGACGAAGAGGGGGCACGCGCCGTGCTCGATCTCATCGAAGCGCTCGAAGACAACGACGATGTGCAGACGGTGACGGCGAATTTCGAAGTCGCCGACGCCGTGCTCGCCAAATTGTCGGCGTGAGATGCCGCAGATGCGGCTCATCGGCATCGATCCGGGTCTGCGCACCACCGGCTGGGGCGTGATCGCGGTCGAGGGCAACCGTTTGAGCCACGTCGCCAACGGACGCGTGCAGAGCGACGGCGACCAGCCGATGGCGCAGCGCCTCGCAAGCCTTTACGACGGCCTCATTGCCGCGATCGAGCGCTGGCAGCCCGCCGAAGCGGCCGTCGAAGAAACCTTCGTCAATGCCAATCCCGCGTCCGCGCTCAAGCTTGGGCAAGCGCGCGGCATTGCATTGCTGGCGCCCGCACGCTGCGGTCTTCTTGTTGCCGAATACGCGGCCAACGCCGTCAAAAAGGCGGTCGTAGGGGCAGGCCACGCCGACAAGGCGCAGATCCAGATGATGGTGTCTCGCCTGCTGCCGGGCGTGGAATTCGCCGGGCCTGACGCGGCCGATGCCCTCGCCATCGCGATCTGTCACGCGCACCACGCCGTCAGCCGCAATGCCTGGGCCAAGGGTACGGTTATGGCCGGTGCTGGCGGGGTAGGTGCGCGATGATCGCCAAGCTCAAAGGCCGCGTCGACGAAATTAACCGCGAGAGCTGCGTGATAGACGTGGGCGGTGTGGGCTATCTCGTGCGCGCTTCTTCGCGCACGCTGGCAGCTTTGCCGGGGGCGGGCGAGGCCTGCACGCTGCTCATCGAAACCAGCATTCGCGAAGACGCGTTCGAATTGTTCGGCTTCACGGCCGCCGAGGAGCGCGACTGTTACCGCCTGCTCACGAGCGTGCAGGGTGTCGGCCCCAAAGCCGCGTTGGCGCTGTTGTCGGCGCTTGCCCCCGGCGAAATCGCTGCGGCGATTTTGGCCGACGACAAGGGGACGCTCACGCGCGCCGACGGTGTGGGCCCCAAACTCGCCATGCGCATCGCAAGCGAGCTCAAAGACAAAGTCTCGGCCCTCGGGCTTGCGATCGCGGCTTCGAAAGCCGGCGGTGCCGCCGTCTTGCCGGGGGCGGCCCCTGCAAGCGAAGCCGCGGCCGATGCGGTCTCGGCCCTCGTCAATCTCGGCTACAAGCGCGCCGAAGCGGTCGCGGCCGTCAACAAGGCGGTCAAGAAATTGGGGGCAGGGGCGAGCGTGCAAGCGCTGATCCCGGCGGGCTTGCAGGAACTCGGGCAATGAAAAAGTCGCCCGAGGAACAGCCGCGCGAAGTAAGTCGAGAAATTCTGCCCGACGACGCGCCCGAACAGAAAATCCGGCCGCTGTCGCTCGACGAGTTTGTCGGCCAGCGCCAGGTGCGCGAAAATCTGCGCGTGTTCGTGGAAGCGGCACGCGGGCGCGGCGAAGCGCTCGACCATGTGCTGCTGCACGGGCCGCCGGGTTTGGGCAAGACGACGCTTGCGCAAATTGTCGCCAAGGAACTGGGCACGGGCTTTCGCGCCACCTCTGGCCCGGTCATCGCGCGCGCGGGCGATCTTGCGGCGTTGCTCACCAACCTGCAGCCGCGCGACGTTCTGTTCATCGACGAAATCCATCGCCTCGCACCGGCCGTCGAAGAAATTCTCTATCCGGCGATGGAGGAT
>Ga0315907_10000521_pt1 | contig 55575 bp, 53 predicted proteins | sample LakEriMetagenome_3_FD_203525 | JGI IMG/M metagenome (GOLD analysis project Ga0315907, IMG submission 203525) | Freshwater fungal communities from buoy surface, Lake Erie, Ohio, United States - Buoy 12 MA123 | ecosystem: Environmental > Aquatic > Freshwater > Lake > Lake biofilm | place: USA... | reverse complement strand
CTAAATCTGACTTTATTCTCACCTTTAAGAAGGCACTCCTGAATATCAAGGCCCTCCCAAAGTATTTCTACACTCGCTATATCAAGAAGCCTTCACCGGTGAAATCAAAGATTGTATTTGTTGTTTCATTCCCACGTTCGGGCACTCACGCAATCGGCAGTCTGCTCTCAAATGAGAAGGTTGGCTTTAGATACTACGGCGAATTCTTTATATTCAACGCGTGGAATTCGCAGATTGAGCGCATTAATCGCTTCTATCCATTCTTCTCTTTACGTTACTCACTCAATCTTCGCAAACAACGTAAGGCGTGGAAATACTTTAAATTTGAGACCACTTCACTTGATGCTCATCGCACCATGGCAGCTATACAAAGTCTTCCAGGTATTCACATCATCAAGATATTTCCGCAACATCTTTCAGATCCACTTCTGCAGTCGATCATCGCAGAATTTAAACCACACATTATCTTCCTTCGCAGAAATCACCTCGATCGCTTTGTCTCACATAAGAAGGCAAATGCATCAGGTAAATGGCATACAGCAAGTACCTCTGATCTCGTCATCGACTTAGATCCACGCGAATTCGATACCTTCATATCTAATTACACAAAGTTTTATACCGATTACTTCCACTTTGCAAAGGCGCAGGGATGCCCAGTTCTCGATGTGGACTTTGTGGATTTACATAATCCTGAGAAGGTTCGTCAGATACAGAAGTTTGCGCAATTCGATGATTTCACCGATTGGGATAAATTAACTCTTGCGCCAACCACAGTAAAGCAAGATCGCTCCAGCAAGGTTCAAGAAGATTTCTTACTTAAGACTGGAAAGTCTCAATCGGATTATGAGTTCAAGGCTGTGACACCATGAGTAAAATTCCTGCGATTCTTAAAGAGCTCGAGAATGAATCGATAGAGATTCTGCGCGAGACTGCTGCTGGTTTCAAGAAGCCAGTAATGATGTACTCGATCGGAAAAGATTCATCTGTCTTATTACACCTCGCACGCAAAGCTTTCTATCCCTCACCTATTCCATTCCCTCTTTTGCACGTAGATACAACCTGGAAATTCAAGGAGATGATCTCCTTTCGCGACCGAATCGTGGCCGAAACCAAGTCACAGCTGATAGTTCACACCAATCAAGAAGGTGTTGAAGCCAATATCAATCCTTTCAATACAAACGCTTCTGAGTACACACGCGTGATGAAGACTGTCGCACTTCGCCAAGCCCTCGATATGCATGCCTTCGATGCCGCCATTGGTGGATCTCGTCGTGATGAAGAGAAGAGCCGTGCCAAAGAACGCATCTTTAGCGTGCGGGACCCCGGTCATCGTTGGAATCCACGCGAACAACGTCCTGAGCTATGGCGTACCTACAACACTCGTCTTGCACCTGAACAGACGATGCGCGTTTTCCCAATCTCTGACTGGACTGAAGCGGATATCTGGCATTACATCTTGCAAGAGCGCATCGAAGTTAATCCGTTGTACTTTGCAAAGGAACGTCCGATGGTGGCTCGCGGTGATCAGATGATTATGGTCGATGACGATCGCTTCCAACTTCGCGATGGCGAGACTCCATTTATGAAAACTGTTCGCTTCCGCACACTTGGTTGTTACCCACTCACAGCAGCAGTGGAATCAACAGCGACAACGATTGAAGATGTTGTGGAAGAGGTTTTGCAGGTAAAGCTAAGTGAGCGTGCTACTCGCCTTATTGATGGCGATAATGAAGATTCAATGGAGAAGAAAAAGACAGAAGGTTATTTCTAATGGCCGGGGCAATTGTTCGTCTTCTTACGTGCGGAAGCGTTGATGATGGAAAGAGCACACTCATTGGTCGCTTATTAGTTGAGACTGACAGCATTCCTCACGACACTATTGGTGCAGCTCGCAAGGTACGCCGTAGTGGTTCAACGATCCCCGCAGGAGAGATTGACTTTAGTTTGCTCACTGATGGACTAGAAGCTGAGCGCGAACAAGGCATCACCATCGATGTTGCATATCGTTCGATGACTCTTCTCGATGGCAAGCGCCTGATTATTAGCGATGCCCCAGGACATGAGCAGTACACGCGCAATATGGTCGTTGCAGCTTCCCGTGCCGATATTGGCCTAGTGCTTATTGATGCGATGAAAGGCGTGCGAACGCAGACACTTCGCCATCTGACTATCTGTTCGCTTATGGGCGTCTCACGAATCATTATTGCAATTAACAAGTTAGATGCGATGGATTACAAGCAAGAGGTCTTTGATTCGATCTCGGCTGATATTCAGCGTGCGGTTGAACGTCTTGATGTTAAAGACATTCACATTATTCCGTTGAGCGCACTTGCCGGCGATAACGTTGTATATCCAAGTACGCAGATGCCTTGGTATGTGGGTCAGACTTTGCAGGATGCAATTCAGGGCTGGGAGAAGAAGAAAGATCCTTCAGCAAGTGGTCTTATGCGTATTCAAATGATTGCTCGCGCAGATAATTTCCGCGGAGTATCGGGCACTGTGCGCCGTGGAACCTTCTCACAGGGTGAAGAAGTCACGATCTTTCCAAGCAACCAGAAAGCGACGGTTTCATCGATTGTTACCTTTGAAAATGAAATCAAGAAAGCCGATACGGATGATGCGGTGACGCTAGTTCTTACACCCGAAGTGGACGCGACTCGCGGTGATGTAATTGCAGCTTCAAAAGATGACCTCGTTGCTGCAGATCGTTTTGCAGCACATGTGGTCTGGCTCAATGAAGACCCAATGATTCATAGCCGTTCATATCTAATGATTAGCGGACCATCAACAACTCCAGCAATTATCACCAAGATCCGCCACAAAATAGATGTCAATACTGGTGAGCACATTTCTTCAGATACATTGAAGATGAATGAAATTGGCGATGTCGAGATCGCATCCGACATTCCATTGGTAATGCGTCCCTATAGCGATGATCGCGAATTCGGAAACTTCATCCTGGTTGATCGCCTCACTCTTAAAACAGTCGGCGCTGGAATGATTCGCCACTCATTACGCCGTGCATCCAATGTTACTCATCAAGATTATGAAGTAGATAAGGTCCAACGCAGCGCACAGAAGAACCAAAAAGCTCGCGTTGTATGGCTTACCGGTCTATCTGGCTCTGGAAAATCAACAATTGCCAATGCTCTTGAGAAGCGTCTCTTCGCACAGGGTGCGCATGCCTACGTTCTCGATGGCGATAACTTAAGACTTGGCCTCAATATGGACCTTGGATTTACACCTGAAGATCGTGCAGAAAATGTTCGACGTGTTTCTGAAGTTGCTAAGTTGATGGTTGATTCAGGATTGATTGTGATTTCAGCACTCGTCAGTCCATTTGAAGTTGATCGCCAGCGCGCTAAGAGCATTTTTGAAGATGGTGAATTCCTTGAGATATTCATCGATACACCTGTAGAGATTTGTCGTTCGCGTGACCCTAAAGGTCTCTATAAGAAATCTGCCGCGGGTGAAATTCCTAACTTCACCGGTGTTGGCCAAGATTATGAACGTCCATCACACCCAGATTTAGTGATTGATGGCACCGCGCCTCTCGATGAGAGTGTTGAGAAGATCCTTAAGATTCTCCTATGAATTGGATTCTCTTTGCATTCGTAGGGACCATCGCTCAACTTATTGATGGTGCGCTCGGCATGGGCTTTGGCCTCACCAGTTCAACTTTACTTGTCACTCTTGGCGCATCTGCGGCAGTCGCATCTGCCGCAGTTCACTTCGCTGAAATCGGCACAACACTTGCATCGGGTGCATCCCATTGGCACGCCGAGAATATTGATAAGAAGATTCTTCTCCGACTAGCTATTCCTGGGGGAATTGGTGCTTTTCTTGGCGCTACTTTCCTTTCTTTCATTGATCTCTCAAGTTCAAAAATCTTTATCTCGACTCTTCTTCTCTTCCTTGGATTCTTGTTGCTCTATCGCAACGTCTTTAAGGCAGAGGGCCAAGTGAATATGATCGAGATTAAGAATCCCAATTTTTTGAGTTACCTTGGATTTACGGGTGGATTTGTGGATGCATCTGGTGGTGGCGGTTGGGGTCCAATAGTTACTCCAACTCTCATTTCAACAACATCAACTGAGCCGCGCAAGGTGATTGGAACCGTGAGCGCCGCCGAATTCGTAGTTGCAGTCGCCGCCTCTGTTGGGTTTCTTGCGCAGATCGGTCGTATCGATATTGATTGGGCCATTGTCGGCGGTCTGGCTCTCGGCGGAACAATCGCAGCACCTTTTGCGGCAAAGCTCGTTGGAATTCTTCCGGCTAAGCAACTTGGTATCGTCGTCGCAGTAGCTATTATCATTCTCAATGCAGTATCAATTATGCGTGCATAGTCAGGAGCACCCCATGCGTTTTCTACTCTCTGTAATCGACTCAGCCTCTCGAACCGGATCTTCTGATGAGATGGCAGCCATTGATATCTTCAATGAAAAACTGCAGAATAACGGGCACTGGATCTTCGCATGTGGCGTTGACTCTCCAAAGAGTGCCAAGCTTGTTGATAATCGCGCTGGTGCGGGAATTACTCAGGATGGTTCATATGTTGATAACGACGAGTTCCAAAGTGGTTTCTGGATTATCAATGCAGCAGACCACGATGAAGCGATGGCGTTAGCTCACGAAGGATCTAAGGCGTGCAACCGTAAGGTTGAAGTGCGCCCGCTGCTCTAGTTGTAGGTAAAGGTGACTGTGAGGCCATCATCTGGGTGATAGCTCCAGTCAGCAGATATCTTTCCAAACTTGGCACTTTGAATTCCGTCTAACGCTCGCGTCATGCTCATCTTAGATCTCACAGATGAAGGCATCCCAATTTTTGATGTAACACAAGCAAACTCTGCATCCGAAACAAAGTACTTAAAGACATGATCGAGTGCGAGAGTTTTTCCCTTGTCGGTAAGTTCAGCACCAAGAGTGTTCGTGTTTAATCCACACAGATAGAATGCTTTTTCAGTCAGATACTTTGATTTTGCGGCAGCAATCGGAGCAAAATCAACCCAGATCCATTTCCCGTTTTTCTGGTTACAAACGTATTGGATCCTGTTATAGACAAATTTTGCATCCTTATTCTTCGCACTACACACTTTTGTAGACAGATAATTTGTCTTTATTTTGAATACTTCGCCAAACTCTGGAGAGTAGTCAGTGACAACTCCGTCATTGGCAAAACCGGTAATTTCAGCACTTATTGGAGCTTTAATGCAGGAGGCTCTTATTTCAAAACCTACCGCATCATTAGAAGAAGTAATCCAAGTCGTTCCATCACAATTACTTACCTCTGGTGTTGCCTCGGTTCTGACGTCAAAAACTTTTAGTGTAGACCTTGAGCTTCCATAGTAAGATATCTCTGTATTTGTGAAAGCGTAGTCATTTCCTGGTTTGCCATCTGTGTTGATTAAAATACCCACATATGCCTCACTAGTGAATTTCTTAGGATCAACTCCTGGAAGAATTTTTAAATAAAATTGGATGTATCCGTTCGATGTAAGTGCAACTTGTACGCTCGTAATATCAAAATACGCATTAAGCCCTTCAGGATTTATCACATCAGAGGGGCCATATTGAAAAAATCGATCATCCGCGGCCTGCGATGATGCTGGAAGCAGCGCGGCAATGAGAGTTAGAACTGAGGCCACAATCAATCGGATTTTCATGTTCTAATTGTTTCATACTGTGGTGAATTTGCGAATCTCATAGAAGCTTTAACCGCCCAGTCATGGTCAAGGAGTTTGACTAGTCAACACCGAGATTAGGCCTCCTTGGTGATTTATCTTTACACCATGAAAAGCTCACGATTTATTCTGCCATCACTACTTACTGCAATTCTTGTAGTGGTCAGTGGCATCCAGGCAACTTCAGCACAGGCCACTCAAACTCTTACTGTTGAGGGAGTCGAATTCACTTGGCCGGATCAAGTTTATGCTCCGCAGTCATCGGAGGAATCGACAAACTCATTCCTCGAAGTGAGTTATGTAAATAAGTCAGGCTCTGATTTCTACTATGTTGGGTATTCAATGAACGACCCATCTGGTGCACCTTTCCCCGTGTTTAACATTAAGATAGGTGTCAAGAATTCCACCACTGGAGTCCTTGCTGGCAAGATGAATTTTATGTACTTCCTTAACTTCACCGGTCCAGGAAGTTATCCAATTACTCTCTGTACTCTAAAAACTCTTGGGGGCGGAACTACAGAAATCTGCGGAAAGTCAACGGTCACTTTTGTAACCGTAAAGCCAACTCCTCCTAAGGTAGTTGTTCCTTCACCAGCCAGCACATCTGCGACTCAGCAAGCAAAGCCACCTGTTGCGCAAGTAAAGAAAACAATCACGTGCACCAAAGGTAAAGTCACCAAAAAGTTTACCGCTGTGAATCCAAAATGCCCTGCGGGGTATAAGAAGAAGTAGCTAACGCTTTAACCGCTTATCCTGAGATAGCCTGCTGCGTACTACGGTTACTTAACTCCATGCCGGATCTGGCTAAAGGTAGTTATGGATTAAGTTGGCAAAAAGAAAAGTCTTTGGTGTGAAAGGCACTAAAGGCTTAACTCGTGTGCGCGAAGGGATTCAAAACCCTAATCTTCTGATCCATCGCTCTATATTCGAGGACTTAGGAAGTAGTATGGAGTCATGACAATGGAGTCAGCTCTTGAAACTGCCCGCACGCAATTAAGGCGGGCGGTAGAACTACTAGGCCTATCCGAGAACGATTGGCAGACTCTTTCAACGCCAAGACGTATTCTCGAAGTGGCAGTCCCACTTCGACGTGATAACGGCAGCGTAGAGATGTATAAGGGCTTCCGAGTTCAATACTCGACCACACGTGGGCCATCAAAAGGTGGCGTTCGATTCCATCCAAAGATTGATATGGATGAAACCGTTGCGCTAGCGATGCTCATGACATGGAAATGTGCTCTGACCAACTTGCCTTACGGTGGCGCAAAAGGTGGAATCGCAGTCGACGCTCACACACTCTCGCTTGCAGAGAACGAACGACTCACTCGTCGCTATACATCAGAAATCCTTCCCATCATCGGCCCAGAGCGAGATATTCCGGCACCGGATGTCGGCACTGACGAACGAAATATGGCTTGGATGATGGATACCTACTCAGTAAATGCAGGGTTCTCTGTTCCGGGCGTTGTGACCGGTAAACCGATTGTTTTAGGTGGATCTCTTGGAAGAACTTCAGCTACTGGTGATGGAGTTGCAATTTCCACAATTGAAGCTCTGCGCGTTAAAGGAATCAATCCTCAAGGAGCAACTGTTGCTATTCAAGGTTTCGGAAAAGTTGGATACTGGGCAGCCATCGCCCTTGAAAATCTAGGGCTAAAAGTTGTCGCAGTCAGCGATGTTCAGGGTGGAGTGACTGGTTTCTCTTCAGTTTCTCAATTGTGGAAACACTTTCAGGAACATGGAAATCTCATCGCTCCTGGCACCGAAAAATTGACTCAAGAAGAACTTCTTCACTTGGACGTTGATGTCCTTATTCCGGCTGCTTTGTCAGATTCAATTACAGGCAAGTCTGCTTTGGGAATTAGAGCAAAAATCATTGTGGAGGGTGCAAATGCTCCTACAACGCCAGAGGGAGATCAGATTATCAATGATAAGAACATTCTGGTTGTGCCAGATATTTTGGCAAACTCAGGCGGTGTGATTGTCTCCTACTTTGAATGGGTTCAAGATAAGCAGAACTATTTCTGGACCGCTGATGAGGTAAGGCAAAATCTCAACGACATCATGATGAAGTCATTTAATGAGGTTGAAAATATGGCTAGTGAGAAAAAAGTTTCTTGGCGAGAGGCGGCCCACATGATTGGGGTCTCCAGAGTGGCAGAGGCGCATAGATTGCGTGGGCTCTACCCATAAAAAAGAAAAGCCCTTGGTGTGAAAGGCACCAAAGGCTTAACTCGTGCGCGCGAAGGGATTCGAACCCCTAACCTTCTGATCCGTAGTCAGATGCTCTATCCGTTGAGCTACGCACGCATATTCAGTTGTGAGCGCTCATAGTACCCGTTTTCCTAAACCCACCCAAATGCGTGCGTAAAGAAAGAAGGGGCACCTACGATTTCTCGCACGTGCCCCTTCTTTTACTTAACTATCTTAACTATTTAGCCGACCTTCTTTGTGCGGCCATCTGCTACTGGAACTTGTGTGACCTTTCCAGCAGCCATATCAGCCTTGAGTGCATCTACGAAGATATCGAGTAGAGCACCCTTGACCTTAGCTTGCGCAGGAGAGAAGACATTGAGATATCCATCGCCACCATAGATCAAGAAATCAAGTGTGGTGAGTGAATATTCCTTGCTGTCCTTAGCAATTGCTGTTCCATCAAGAGTTGTTACCGAAACGACTCGGCTACCAACTGGCTTCGATGCATCGAATGTGAACTTGAATCCAGAGATCTGTGGGAATCGTCCATCACCTGGATAAGCACCACCGACACCGTTTTCAAGTGCCTTCCACAAATTTGCACCGGTAACAACTGTTGTTGCTACCTGATTACCGAATGGGAAGACAGTGAATGCATCACCGAGTGTTACATCGAGCGGACCAGCTCCTGTGCGTACAAGAGTTGTATCAGCCGGAATATAGGTTGGCGCAGGGAAAGCAGATCTGATTCCGCCACCATTTTGAATTGCGAAGTCGGTCTTGTACTTAGTGCGCATCAAATCGGCAATGTAGTTACCCATTGGTGTTTCACCTGAGCGTTCAACTGCAGGTGTACCGCCGCGTGGGAAGCTAGCTGAAACTTTTCCAATCTTGACATCAAGTGAAGAAGTTAGCTGAGTCTTATACTTTGCTACCATCGCAGCAGCCGTTGCATCCTGTGTTGTTACAGTGCTTACAACCCCGGTGTTAATTGTTGCTGAGGCGGCCTTAAGAACATGTTGGATAGATTGTCCGACAACTTTTCCAGCACGAAGACAGATCTGAGTTCTTGTGTATTCAACTCCGGAGTTACGGGTTTGCCCCAAAACAACAGGTTCCACACGTACTGAGCCAGGAATTACTGATGCAAAAGTCTGGTGACTATGACCACCGAAGACAGCAACAGCGCCCTTGAGTTGCGAAGCAAGAACATTAAGTTGTCCCTTTGCGGTTCCATCGGCATTTTCCAACCAGCCTTGGTGGAGTAGCGCGATGACAATTTCAGCACCGGCTGCCTTAGCTTCCTTAATTGCACTGTTCACGCCAGCGATACTTGGGCTGATGTCAATAGTCTTCTTTGCACCGGCTGCGTCCTTGTAATCAAGGTTTCCTGGGAATACTTGCTCGATTGTTTCAGGAGTGTTTGCTCCTACGATGCCAATCTTTACTCCACCACGATCAATGATTATGTAATTCTTGGCTTGCTTAGTACCTGATTTAAGCGCAGCAAGTGAATCTGGATTGTAGTTTGAAACAACCCACTGGAAATCAGATTGACCAATTACCTTGTTCAGGTGATCGAGGTTGCGATCATGCTCGTGATTACCGAAAACGGAGACATCGAGTTTTGCAAGGTTGAGTGTCTCAATTGTTGGAAGCTCTTCAAATGATGCTGAGATCGGTGGCGCAGCACCGATGTTATCTCCGGATGAAAGTGCCACTGTTGCAACATTTGCTGCACGATCTGCAGCCCAGTTGCTTGCAAGAAGACCAGCACCAAATGAAGTACCTACTTCGATGGCACCATGGAGGTCACTGAGTTGCAGAACTTGCACAGCACGGTTCTGGTTTGATGCAACCGTTGCAAGTTGTTCCTTCGTGTAACTCTTATTTGATGCCGCTGGTTTGGAGAATCCGTAGGCATTAACTGCTTGGACTACCGGAGTTCCTCCTGGCTGGCCCTCAACTACAGGCATCGTCACAAGTGTGCTGCTTTTAGCCGACACAAATATTGGACATGATCCTGGACCTGCAGAGACAACATAACCAGTAATTGCTGGTGTAACCGTTGTTGATGGCGTCCATTTGACTACAACGCCACGAGAATTGAAATACGAAGTGACATTTGTCGGTGCGCCCGGAAGTGAATAAGTATTCGCCTGCGCTGTTGGAGCTACTAGTGAAACTAATAGCGTTGATGCCAAGGCGAGTGAACCCAGGCTGATGAATTTTTTGAGTTTAAGGGTTGTCTTCATGGCGACATGTTAGCCAGACTTAGAACAGACCTTCTTATTTTTGGGTTAAAAGGAGGTGGAGTCAACGTTAAATCTAGATTTTCGCCATTCTTAAAAGTTCTTCTCTCGTGACACTCTTAACCCGAGGTTTACCCTTTGCCTCACCCCTTGCTACTTCGGCGGCATTAATCGCCTCCCAGTGAGACTGTGTCACAACTACAGCATCGCCAAGCAAATCAGTGATGTCAGCAGCATTTTTCGGAGACTTTAAATCTTCGACCAATAATTTCATTACTTCGGATGCATCTGATTTATTTGTGCCGATTACTCCTGATGGTCCACGCTTGGCCCAACCGACAACATAAAGATTGTCTCCAACGCGTCCATCTGTATTTACTACCTTGCCCTGCTCGTATCGAATGCCTTGAAGCGGAGCTGCTTCATATCCAATTGCGGTGATCACAAGTCCACAAAGAATTGAAAACTCTTCATCGCTGCCGGTCTTGGTAAAGACAATCTCTTCGACTTTTCCTTCTCCGCGGATCTCTTTCGGAGTTGCAAGAAATTGGAACTTCATTGTGCGCTCATGTCCTGCAGGAACTTGATCAGCAATCAGCGCCATTGCATCAAGATTGCTCTTCACATCTTTTTCAATATTCTCACCTGCGCGCACAATGGCTTCATCAATATCGCGTTTTTCAATAATCACATTTGTATGTTCAAGTTTTGGTAACTCGCGAAGTTCAGGTGAGGTAAATGCAGCATGTTCTGGGCCACGACGGGCGCTGATTACAACAGTGCGCACCGCACTTGCCTTGAATGCATCGATGGCGTGATCTGCTGTATCCGTGGGATCGAGCTCACTTGGCTCTAGCGCCAACATCCTCGCAACATCCATGGCAACATTTCCGGCGCCGATTACTACTGCCGTAGATGTACTTAAATCAACTCTCTCATCTTTGAAATCAGGGTGTGCGTTATACCAAGGTACAAAAGTTGCCGCAGACATCGAACCAGGTAAATCCTCGCCTGGAATCCCCAACTTCTTACCTAGGGATGAGCCTGTAGCAATGATTATCGCGTCATAAGCGCTTTTTAAATCTTCGATCGATAAGTCTTTGCCCAGTTCAACATTTGCGAAGAGCCGCACATTTCCTGCTGTTGCCACCTTTTCGAAGACTTTTGCCACTGTCTTAATCTTCGGATGATCCGGTGCAACACCACTTCGGACCAAGCCCCATGGGGTTGGAAGGCGTTCGATGATATCGATTGAAAAGTTCAACTGATCGCTCTGTAGATTCTGAAGTGCTTGGGCTGCAAAGTAGCCGGCAGGACCTGCCCCGACAATCGCTACTTTGTATTGCGCCATGGGTCGAGTCTATTGGATTGATCGATATTCTTGATCCATGTCGCAACCACAAGCACTCCCTTCGAAGTTACCGTCTAATCAATTTGATCACTTCTATAGAGGTGGAGATCGAATCGGTGCACTTCGTCACGGACCTGGTGGCCCAATGCGACCGGAGGAATGGATCGGCTCTGTTACGACACGATTTGGTGAGGCAGAACAAGGTTTATCAAAACTTCCTGATGGCACATACCTTAAAAATGCAATTGCATCCGGTCCCATCGCTTGGTTAGGTGAAGAACATTTCTCTCACTTTGGATTCAGTATCGAAGTTCTTGTTAAGTTACTTGATCCAGATCAACGATTGCCCGTTCACTTTCACCCCAATAAAGCATTTGCTAAAGAACATTTAGGGCTTGATCACGGCAAGACAGAGGCGTGGATTATTCTGGAAGCCCCAGCTGGTGCAGGTGTCGGCCTTGGATTTAAAGAGACGCAGAATAAAGAAGAGTTGCTTGAATTAGTTCGTAACCAAGACTCATCAGCGCTCTTAGCTTCTCTTCGTCGCTCTGAAGTATCAGTCGGCGATGCCATCCTTGTTCCAGCAGGTGTTGCACATGCTATTGATTCTGGAATCTTCGTCCTTGAGCTACAAGAACCCACCGATCTATCAGCACTCCTTGAATGGGAAGGCTTTGCAGTCGATGGAATTAAAGATGGACACTTAGGTCTTGGTTTTGAAACCGTGACTGATGCGTTGCTGCTAGATCCGCTTTCGGACTCCGAATTCGATTCGCTAGTTCTTCGTAATTCTCTCTCCGGTGGTGTGCTCCGCTCGATCTTGCCGATCAAGGCAGATGGATATTTCAGAGCTCACTTGGCTCCTGGTATCGGTGACTTTGACAGTGGTTTTGCAATTGGTTTAGTACTCGATGGCGCGGGTGAAATTACTTTTGCAAGTGCTCCAGCGATGCAGATCAATAAAGGTGATGCGCTAGTAATTCCACATGCAGCCGGGTCATACTCAATAACTGGTGCGAATGTGATTATTTGTCGCCCACCAAGTGCAGCATTGGCAAAGATCGCACCTTAAAGCTACTTAATTACCGATCTAGTAGATATTGCGGCTCGTAGCCAAAATCTGCACTCCACTGTGAACAATCGATGATGGAGTCATACCCAGATATGGACGAAGCTATCTTTGAGGTGGGGTGAAACTCCGCCATCATTTCACGAGTAGGTTTTGGTGCGTAGGTATCGGGTGCAGCAAAATTGTATGTTTTCGAACCTTTCGCGCCTTTTTCAATGACCGTTAGAACCCCTTGCACCGCATCACGTAAATCTAAGTACGCCCAGAAAATTTTGGCCCCTTGTTCAAGAGTTGCCTTATCCCCTTCGCGCATTTTCTGAGCCATCTCAGCGAATACCGAATTTGTATGAGTGTGCGGGAAACGAAGGCCGACAAATGCGGTTTCACTACGGTTTGCCCACATATCAGCAGAGCGCTCGTTTACTTCCTTTGAGAGTGCATAACTTTCAAAGTGATGTAGCGGATGCTTCTCATCAACCGGGACATAGTCCGGCGATGTTCCGGTTGACCAAGCGAATCCGTAAATCGAAAGGCTTGATGCATAAATGACAAGTGGCACATTGTTCTCTACCGCAGATGCAAAGACGTGATAGGTGCCAATCACATTGTTGTGTAAGACCGTTTCATCAGAGGCGATACCCGGTCTTGGAATCGAACCAAGATGAACTATGGCATCACAGTGAAAATCAAGCTGCGATATAAAATCAGCTGAAATAAGATCGCCCACTACAAATCTCTGGGCGGGCGAGAGATCATCTTTGACTAGATCGGTCGCTAAAACATCATGTCCAGCTGCAACTAGACCCTTGGTGACTTCTTTTCCAATGAGACCAGCAGCACCGGTAATAAGTATTTTCATGAGCTAGTAATCCTCACTGTTTGTTTGATGGTTGTGGCTTGATTTCCTTTAAGTTGCAAAATGCTCTTGCGATTCTTGCCGCTGGTCTGAGTGCTTGAAGGTTCAATTGCAAAGGTGCGAACATTGCGAAACCATGGAGAGCCTTCATTGTCATTAAACTCGAGCCAGAACCAGGCAAAGTCTAAGAACTCTGACTCCCACTCCATTTCCAAGGCAATATTGGTATCGATGTTTTTAATTCGGTACCACTTCTTACTGCCGAAATCAGAGAGCCAGCCAAAAACTCCAAGTCGCATAGGAGGAGATGGCAAGCGACTTAAGTCAAGAACTTTTCCATTCCCACCTTTGATGAGCGGCCAATCATGGGTGGATCCTGAGATCCCATGTGGGCTGATGCTCTCTTCATCCAAATGAAATTTTTGAGCACTTGTCTCAATCGTTACTTCTCCTTCAAGAAGGGCCCCACCAAACGCGGGGTGGCTTGAGTAGTCGAATTCCAACTCTAAGTTACTAAGGTTTGTAATGACATCCGTTATTTCAATTGCATTCCCATCGACTGAAACTTCTCTCTCTATACGGATCGGAAGTGAAAAGAGATCTAACTGCATTCGAGCGCTACTGTTCTCAAGATTGTTAATCTTCCAGGTAGAGATCGCAGCTTCTCCGTGGAATCCAACTGGTGCACCATGAATAACTCTTGGAGTACCGGCGACCGGGCAAATCATCTGCCATCCACCGCGATAACGCTCCATCCAATGCGCGACAGGATCTAGATAAATGCTTTTCTGCTCTTGCTTGATCACGGCCTCGGCACGATCTGCCCAAGGAGTCTGCAGAAGCAATTCTTGGTGCTTTTCAGTTGTTTTAATTGAAAGAATATCTGCGCCATATGTGGCATCAATAAACAGCTCTAGTTCTGAGCTCTTTAGCCGAAGGTGGCTCATTGAGATTCCTTGAATCTTGAAACAGGCACACCCGTAGTCGAAGTTGATAGCGTGAATAGCGATCCTGCCAGCGGTTGCTTCAATAAATCAGCTTCTGATATTCCTGCTCTGGCCGAAGTTACAAAGAGAGTGCCGTCAGAACCAAATGCACAACTAGATGGTTGAGCTACTGGGAAATGATGCTCTTCGAGGACCGTACCTTGTGGTGAAATTTTAGTAACTCGGCTTCCACCCCAAACAGCCAACCAAATACACCCATCCATATCCACAGCCAGCCCGTCTGGCACGCCTGAATCAATCGAAATTAACTCACGGAATGTTGGAACAAAATCATCTGCTAAATCAAAGCTGCTTACATAGACTTTTTTCGTCATGCTATCAGCCAAATACATCAAAGTATTCTCGCTGTTCCAGCCAATGCCATTAGGCAGAGACAAGCCTTCCACCATGACTTTATCCCGTTTGTCGCCTTCCCAGCGATGTAATTTTCCTTTGCCATTTTCAAAATCCATCTGGCAACTTCCGCCCCAAAATCTTCCAAGGGCATCACATTTTGCATCATTCATTCTGTAATTCGAATCGCCAAGAAATGGATCGCGAATATCCAATTCTCTTTCCGCCAAAATTGCAAAACCTTCTTTGCATGCTACTGCGAAATTCTGATCGTCCTCAAAAGGGGCAATAGCTCCCACTTGAGTCTCTAAAGTGATGGTTTCTGTCCGAAGACTTTCCAAATTTGTTTTATGAATTTTGCCCACAGGGATATCCACCCAGAGCAATGAGCTTCCGAGAAAAATTGGGCCTTCACCAACTTCAGCATCAGCTTGAAGAAGTAATTCAGGTTTTGCGCTCATGATTCATTCTATTCACACCATCCGGGTCATTGCTATCCTCTAAAGAAACCCTAAGAATCTACCTATGAAGAGAATCCTGTTAGCCCTCGCTGTGGTCTTTACTCTCATAGCCCCCATGGATGCGACAGCTGCAGTAAAAGCGGGGGGAAGCTGCAAAAAGGCGGGGCAAAAATCTTCCTCGGCAGGCAAGAAGTACATATGCACCAAAAGCGGTAAGAAACTTATTTGGAAAGAGGCGTCGCCTGCTACCAAGCCGAAACCAACTCCGACTCCTACGCCGTCGCCAACTCCAAGTCCGACGCCGTCGCCAACACCAACACCAACACCAACACCGACCAAACCAAGTAACTTAATTTCCAACGGCGCCATTACACCATTAGGTGAATTAACGAATGTGAGTGTGTGTAGAACAAAAGATGTATCGACACGCAGCAGTGGAAACAATGGTTTCCCACGTCCTCAAGGTTCGTTAATTGGTGCTATTTCCCCAAAGATTCTCTTTATTCCACTCATTTTTCCAGATACACCGGCTTTCGCTGATGCCGATTTACTTCTTATCCAAGATACTCTAAAAGAAGTACAGGATTTCTACAGAAAAACATCATACGGTTTAGTCAATATTGAGTATCAGATATTAGAGAAGTCCAAGTGGATCACTATGGATAGGTCTGCTCAATCGTATGGTTTAACAAACCCGCGACCACAACAAAATAATACAGAGGTGCTAAAAGAGATACTCGCTAAAGCTGATCCTTCGATAAATTTTGATTTGTATGACGGAGTAACTATTGAAACTGTGCGCTTCTCTGGGCAAGGTGTCGGTCAAGCCTTCTTAGGTCAGGTATTTCCAACACGAAATGGAAGCGCTAAGGGAGTCTCGCTAGAAACTGCAATGGCAGCGGGTAGTTTTCAAACAATTGCACACGAATTGGGTCACACACTATTTGGCTTAGAAGATCTATATGTATTTTTAAATGATCAACGTCCATCCGTACCTGGGGGTGCTAACCCAGCAGGATCTTGGGACATGATGAGCAACTCGTCTCGAGAGTTTTTTGGCTGGAGTAAATTCTTAAATGGCTGGATAGCAGACCAACAAATAAGATGCTTGAGTAATCAGATAAGCACGGTTCACTATTTAGAAACTCTTGAAATTGCCAGCGAGAAGCCCAAACTAATCCTTTTAAATCTTCAGGAGGGGGTAACAATTGGCATTGAGGTTCGTTTGCTCAGCAGTTCCAGTTCCCGGGGCGCTCTGGTTTATAAGATTGACTCAAGAATTAACCATGGTGATGGACCGATCACGGCGCAAAGTTCCCTGCTCTATGAAGGAAGATCTCTAGACATTGATGGATGGAAAATCACCGCTTTAGAAGAAGGCGTAGAAGGTATGTTGATTAAGGTGGAGAAAGTCGGTTGACCGCACACTAGACAAGTCAATGTAGAAGAGCGGAGACGAGGAGATTTGAACTCCTGAAGGGTTTAACCCCTTACCTCGTTAGCAGTGAGGCGCACTCGACCGGGCTATGCGACGTCTCCAAGTGTGAGGCTAGTTTACAGGCAAATTAGCCTAACTACCTAACGTTCAACTCGTGCATTCCCGCCTGCAGCTAACTTCTGCACTTCACCCAGTGACACCATTGAGGTATCACCTGGAGTAGTCATAGCTAATGCACCGTGAGCAATTCCTAATTGCAGAGACTCTTGCGGGGTATGTCCTGCGAGGAATCCATAGATTAAGCCTGAAGCAAAGCTGTCACCGCCGCCTACGCGATCGAAGATTTCTAAATTTTCCATTTTGTTTCCAATGAAAGTACCGCCATCTTTCAACCATAAGAGCGCATTCCAATCATTAATGCTCGCACTCTTAACTGTTCTAAGGGTTGTAGCCACTGCAAGGATATTTGGGAACTCGAGGTTGACGCTCTGCATCATTTCAAGATAACTCTCAGTGTCTAGTTTTTGATAATTTTTCGCATCACTCTTTACTTTGATTCGTAACGCTGCGTCAAAGTCTTCTTCATTACCAAAAACAAAATCTACATATGAGATTAGCTTACGATTTATTTCCTGTGCTTTTGACTCTCCGCCGATTGATTTCCAGAGACTTGGACGGTAGTTGAGGTCATAAGAAATAATCGTTCCATGCTTCTTCGCTGATTTCATAGCTTCAATTGCTACCTCTGCCGTTGTCTCAGAGAGTGATGCGAATATTCCACCCGTGTGAAACCAACGCACACCACATTCACCAAAAATGTATTCCCAATCTATTTCACCCGGTTTGATTTGCGAGATGGCTGTATGGCCGCGATCGGAGACTCCTAGCGCACCTCGCACTCCAAAACCTCGCTCAGTAAAATTCAAGCCGTTTCTGACATCTCGCCCTACCCCGTCAAAAGATGACCAGCTCAAAAATTGAGTTGAAACTCCACCTTGCAGAATTAAATCCTCGACCAGTTTTCCGATGTCATTATCGGCAAGTTTTGTCACAATGGCAGTGCGCAGCTCAAAACACTTTCTTAACCCTCTTGCTACGTTGTATTCACCGCCACCTTCCCAAACATCAAAGGAGCGGGTGTTGCGAATGCGTCCTGGACCAGGATCGAGTCGAAGCATGACCTCACCCAATGAAAGTGCATCAAATGTCGCTTGCGAAGGTGACTTAATTTTTAGCATCTGCTGCATCCTTTATTTGTCGTACCGCTGCTAAAGCTTCGGAAGTCAATTGGCTAATTTTTCCAAATTCGCCCTGATCTACCAGAGTTTGGGGAACCATCCAGCTACCGCCAACGGCTGCTACTTTCTTTGATTGCAGATATTCAGGAAGCAATCTCAGATCGATGCCACCGGTAGGAATAAAGCGAAGATCTTTAAAAGGTGCTGACATTGAATTCAAAGTTTTCATACCCCCCAGTGATTCTGCAGGAAAAAATTTCAATAGCTTCAAGCCGAGAGAGAGGCCTCGTGCAATTTCAGATGGAGTTGCAACGCCTGGGTGGTAAGACATATCTGCATTTATTGCTACCTCTGCGACTTCAGGTAACAAACCAGGTGATACGGCAAAATCTGCACCTAGATCAATAGTCTTCTTCATATTTTGAACTGAATTTATTGAGCCAACTCCAAGGGAGAGACCCTCAACTTTACGTAACTCTTTATACGAGTCCCAACTAGATTCTGTCCGCAACGTCAACTCTATAACTGGTAGACCCGCGGCTAAAAGTGTTTCTCCAAGCTCTCTTGCATTAGATGGTTGATCAATAACCAAAACTGGGATTACGCCATAACTCAAATAGTTAGCCATTTTAATTCTTTATCAAGTATCCGCCATCAGCGGTGAGGATTGATCCTGTAATAAACGATGATTCTTCAGAGGTTAAGAAGTAAATAACCGAAGCGATTTCTTCCGCTGTGCCAACTCTCTTGAGCGCATGCATGTTTTCAACGTTTTTTCTATACGCAACCGGATCGTCGGCCAGATTTAGCCCCTCAACGGTAAATGGGGTTTCGATCCAGCCGGGGGCTACGGCATTGACTCGAATCTTGGGAGCCAACTCGAGCGCTAATGACTTTGTTAGCGAGTCAACTGCGCCTTTGGTCGCTACATATGCGGCATAGCCAACTGATCCGATATGAGCAGAAATTGAGCTCATATTCACAATAGTGGCATTAGAAGTTTTCTTAAGTTTCGGAGATAAATGCTTAATGCCGATAACCATTCCCAGGACATTTACATCAAACATATCTCGCCACTGATCTAGCTTCGCTTCTTCGATTGTGTCGAAGTAATTTCTTCCCGCAATATTAATCAGCGATGAAACTTCTAACTTGTTGTTCACTATATACTCTGTAATCTCCACCCAAATTTTTTCATCGTAAACGTCTCCAACAAATGAATGATTGGCGTGCTCTGATGGCTTCAAATCTAGGCTGATGACTGATAATCCTTTTGCGCGAAAGAGTTTAGTAACAGCAGTGCCCATGCCACCTGCAGCACCTGTTACTACAACAGTTGTCATAATTAATCGCTCACTACAGAGAGAATGACTCCAGAGAACGGCGGGAGTGAGAGAGAACCCTCGGAGTATGCGCTCTGCTCACCGACCTGCACCAGAATTGATGCAGCTCGACCTAGCCGAGAATCTTTTATCGTCTGCGGCTGATTACTGAAGTTTGCGGCCACAACTACAACTTTCCCATCCGTATTTCTAGATTGCAGAAAGACTTCATTTGGGATCCACTCTTCTGTCCACCAAGCGATGCCATCTTCACCATTTAATAGTAGTTGTTTGGCCTTTGAAATCTGAGGTAAAAGTTCTTCGATTCCAATCTCTCCACCGCTAAACATCATGAATGGGCCAGGCAAAGTCGCAAAAACGAGGGTCAAGAGCCTCACTTGCGGCATTGTGAATTGTTCTCTCCGCCATTTCTTGCCCCACGAAGGCCACCAGAAAGTGTCATGAGAATCTATATGGTGCGCTGTCACAGACCCTCGAGGAAGCATTGCATTGCGAGACTCAAACCACCCCGCTAAATCTTTTCCGTTTGCAATCCCCCATGGCGTACGCGCATCAGCATCGCAGATTGCAGTCACCAACCATTGTTCGTCATAGTTGTAATTCAAATCCATCGATTGCCTGAAGGAGTGACCTGAAGGCTCGGTGTAGAGCAAGGAGTCACTCTTGATTGATTTCATGACAGGTCGAAGACGCTCGAATAAACCTAAGCAGCCGAGTGCAGATGCACCGGCACGTCCGCGAGACCAATCTGCCCAATTAGGAAAGTCGTTATACGACGGGGCATCAAATCTAAATCCATCAACATCTAATTCAGTCATTAAAAATCGGCAGGCATCGATGAAGTAGTTTTGCCAATCTCGATTGCTAGCGTCAAATGCCTTTGTATAAACACCTTGAACATTGTTGGCGGAATCTCTATAGAACCAATCTGGATGCTCTGCAATGAGGTGAGAAACCTCAGGACTTCCTTCATACCAATACTTTTCGAAGTCAAGAATGTGTCTTGACCAGGCGATCAAATAGTTATCCCAGTCGTTGACATCTGCTGCAAAGCTATCTGCAGTATCTTCTGAAACTAACTTCGCATAAGGTCCGTTGCGAACGCCATCCGCAGCTCTCTTAATAATCTCCTTGTCGAGAACACCGTGCAGCAAAATATCTAGGATAATCTTAATTCCACGCGAATGGCACTGGTTTACAAGTTCAATCATTAAATCTTTGGGGCCATACGAAGTGTCAATATCCCAGTAATCGTGGATGTTGTAGCTTGGGTATGGCTGTCGCGGCATGAGTTGAATGCAAGTAAAACCCATTGCCTTCACTCGATCAAGATCGGCGATCAAATCACTTACTTCAGGATAGGGACTGTATTTGTACTTTTCATTAAATACAGAGAACCCGACTTGCGCTTCATAAATCATTGAGCCGTTAATCCATCTCGGCGGATTATTGGGCGATGTTATTGATTTAGCACGGAGCCAACTATCAAATATCTCCGGGAACTCCTCCCAATTATCAACTGAGAGATCTCCGGAGAAAATAGGTAACTCTACTGAACTGACAACTTTTAGATCAGATCCAAAATTTGAATCGATATTCACTCTGTAGCTGTTGTCACCGTTTCCAGCAAACTCGACTAGTGGAATTTCGATGCGATTATCTGGCCAGAGTGCAATACATCCATGTGTATCGGATACGGCAAGGACAAGACCGGATGAGCCGCGTAATCCACCTAGAGGGCTTACGCCAACACCTGATGTAACGCTTTGAATCGGCACAAAGTTACGTAATCCATTTCCGGGGATTTGAACTTTCCACGCATCTTTAGGAAGTTCTATCGCAAGCGAAAGTGAAAAATTGCGAACTAGAACATTCTGATCTCCGAAGAAGTTTATTGATGCTGTGAAAGCTGGTCCTTTACGATTGAGCGCATATCGATATTCGGCCAAAACGCCACCTAGGTTGGCCTTTACCCGCCATTCAATCCCGTCATTTGTGATTGATTTTTCGGGCTTAGATGTGGATTTCGAATCTGTGATGCTTGTAGTGTCAAAGTATTCAAGACCACCAGTAGCAGCTCTTCGTTCAGAACCATCGATAAGCAAGTTAATTGCCGAGGTAACCGCAACTTCACGCGTTGACGATTTACTGACATAGATTACTGCTTTGAGAAGTCCCGTCTCTTCATCCAAAACCAGTTGATGATCGGACTCAGGATGCGAAAGCGTAATTGTGCTCATGTTACTTAACGAGTCAATTTTCCAGAGAACCTACGGTGCCCAATCAGCGATAGGACGATTACTAAACCGAAACCAAAGGATGTCCAGTAGCCATCTAATCCAGCGGCAACAACACCGGTTTGAATAAATACAACTGTTGCTGCTCCAATTACTAGACCGCCGATGGTGCCCTTACCTCCTGTAACAGCAGTTCCTCCAACAAAGACCGCTGCAAGAGTTGGGAGTAAATAACCATCACCCATTGTTGGGAAGAAGGTGCTATTCAAGAGAACTGCAAAGATTCCAGTAAGAGCAGAACACACACCAATGAGGATGAAGACCAGGGTTTTGGTTCGCTCAATATTGACTCCCATGGCACGACCCGCCTCTGGGTTATCTCCTGCAACTTTTACGTGAATACCAAAACGATGTCGGTGGAAAATAAATCCTAGGATGATGGCAATTCCCGCGCTCCAAAACATTTGAGCGGGCATCGGGCCCCAAGAGCCAACCAAAATCGCACGGAATCGAGAGTCATCAATATCTGTTATTCCTCGCACCACGCCATTATTAAGAATGTTGGTCAGGCCAACGAGAGCAAAATTCATTCCTAAAGTTGTAATCAAAGAAGAAAGGCCTAGTCGGGTCACAAGGAGACCATTTACCCATCCGCACGCTATTCCCGTGAGTAGCGAGGCAAGGATGGCTAGGCCGAAATTCAAGCTGGTTTGCTCAAGCGTCCAAGTAAAAGCTAAAGCACTGATGGCGATGATTGAAGGAAATGAGAGATCAATTTCTCCAGCCGCTGTTATGTAAACAAGGCTTAAACCAACAATTGTAAAGAGAGGGAGGGAGAGAAAAATTGCAGTGTAAATGCCTACCGTTAGAAAGACTTCTGGCGCTGCGACGATAAACCCGACCATCATCACCATGAAGAAAATTGCTGCGCCAAATACTGGTCTGTACTCCTCGGGGATCAGAACTTTTCGCTTAGGTGTCGCGATCTCAGTTGTCATTTTTGGTCCTTCTTTGCGAATTTGTGTAGCAGGGCGATGAACTCATCAGCTGACATGTCGCCTTTGGGTGCGTCATACACAACTCGACCACGTTCAAGGATCACAAAACGATCCGCAACCATGTGTGCATCCCATGGATTGTGACTAATAAAAATTACAGACTTTCCGGCCTTCTTTAAATCGCGTATAAATTCCATGACCTCTGCGGCCTCAGAAAGAGCCATCGCAGTAGTTGGCTCGTCTAGCATCACGAGTCTGCTCTCAAAAAGAATTGCGCGAGAGATCGCAACACCTTGTCTCTCGCCACCAGATAATTTATTTACCGTTGACTTTGGAGTCCATACCTTTGATGTGTATCCAATTTTGCGCATAAGTGCTTCTGTTTCGGCAATCTCGGCTTTTCTGGAGACGAATCCAAAGCGATTAGTTTTTTCTCGCCCTAAAAATACATTTGCATAAATTGATTGTTGTTCAGATAGCGCACGGTTTTGGTGCACTGTTTCAATTCCTCTATTGCGCGCTTTTGCAGCGCTCCATTTGCCAACTTTTTCGCTATCAATGATGATCTCTCCGCCAGCATCTGGTGCTTCAGTACCAGAGATGATTTTAGTAAGTGTCGATTTGCCCGCACCGTTGTCTCCTACAAGAGAGACAATCTCGCCAGGATAGAATTCTAGATTGATCCCCTCGAGTGCGAATACTCGTCCAAAGGACTTGCTCACGTTGTGAAGGGAAACTATCGGCGTTACTGCGCTTTGACTCATTATCTAGATTCGCCTTTCAAATTTCATTCAAGTATATGTAAAAACTTCTTGATTGTTTAGTGCTTGTGAAAGAAGAGTCGACCAGGCGCTGTTATGCGCGCCTGGTCGACTCCCTTCATACTGTTATCTGAATCCCTTTGGAAGAGCTGCAACTATCTTGTAGTTATCGACAGTTACAAATCCTGCAGAGGTATCGACGCTAGCTGGTGCTAGTCCGAACTTCTTCTGTAGGCAAAGAGAAACGATTGGCATGTAGCCTTGCTTGAATGGCTCCTGGTCTGCACTGAGCTGGATGTAGCCCTTTGCAAATCCATCGAGAACAGTCTCACCAAGGTCAAAACCTGCAACCTTAACTGCTCCTGCCTTAAGACCTGCTGCCTTGAAGTAGTTCTCTGTATTTCCAAGTACTGGTCCTGCAGAGACAATCAACTTCAACTTCGCTGTCTTCTTGATTGATGCGGTAAGAGTTGAAGTAACCAAGCTTGGGTTTCCGTTTGTGTCACCTAGTGGTGTTAGGTTCAACTTAGTTACCTTTACTCCGGCCTTCTCGAGTGTTGCAACAGTGCCGTCTTCGCGATCAGAACGTCCCGGAACTCCGAAGGTTCCAACAACAATTGCGCCGTCACCCTTCTTTAGTCCGAAGTCTTTAACTGCACGAGCTGCTAGCAAGTTACCCATAAGCTTAAGATTTGCTCCAGTGAAGCCACCGTTAATGAGATTAATTGACTTTGGTGCAGGAACGTTGGCCATATCAACCAAGATTCCAGCTTCTTTAGCCTTCTTCATATTTGGAAGAATCGCTGCATCTCCAGGGTGACCCATGAATGAGATTGCATCTGGCTTCTTCGCAATTTCTTCTGCAAACTTCTGTACCATAGTTGGGAAATCCCATGCTGATGAGATGATCGTTACATTCGCGCCAGTATCAGCAGCTGCTTGCAACGCACCTTTTTGTAGGATGTCAGAGAATGGATCTGAAGTTCCACCCTTGAAATAACTGATGTTCACACCAGAGCACCAACCTGCAGCCGAACTTGGCGCTGCAGTTGAAACCGCTAGAAGAAGCGATCCCAAAAGTGCCATGGCAGTCGATATAGCCCCTGCCTTGCCAAAAACCTTCATTTCTTGCTCCTATCGTCGTTTGGTTGTCAGACTTGTCAGACAAGTGAGATTGGTGCATAGTGTCCTCATGCGCTTTGAGCTTGTCAAGAGTCCAACCCCGCCAGAAGTGAAGATGTTATGAAGAATTTATCTAATCTCTCTGTAGCCGTTACCGGGGCTCTCGGTGGAATTGGAATTTCTACCCTTAAACATCTGCAATCTGTGGGCGCCCAGTTAGTTGCAATAGATCTACTCGATCCGCAGGCCGCAGGTAAGGCTTTTGCCGAAAACGGAGTAAGTGTTGCGTCCTACCACCAGGTGGACATCACTGATTCCGCGGCGATTGGCAATCTCATTGATTCGCTAAAATGTAATTCCGTTCCTGACGCGTTAGTCAGCCTTGCCGGCATTGTCCACGTCGGTGCAATACATGAACAGAGTGAAGATGCGATCCGTGAAGTTTTTGAGGTTAACGTCATTGGCCAGACTTTGATCGCTCAAGCATTTATCAAGCAGTGGCTTGCCACTAATAGTCCAGGAAACATAATTTTTACAAGTTCATGGATCGATCATGTTCCATGGCCTTCTGTTACACCTTACTCCGCATCCAAGGCTGCAATCGTTGCGATATCACGCGGCATCGCACGCGAGCTAGCTACCAAAAAAATACGCTCCAACATAATCTCTCCTGGAATTGTTAATGTAGGAATGGCAGCTAAACAGTGGAGAGATGAGCCTGACTATCGCCAAAGAGCTCAGCGTGCGATACCACTCGGATATCTTCAAGATCCATTAAGTGTTGCACATGGAATTGAGTTTTTGCTCTCAGAAAAATCTAGTTACATGACCGGCTCAAATCTATTGATCGACGGTGGTGCGAGTTTGTATCCCTTAGATCCAGAAGAGGTGATTTAGCTAATGAAAACTCCAATTACGCAAGACAAATTAGCAGTCGAGTTAACGCGACGTTATATAGTCGGTGATGAGTCAGTTAATTCGCTCATGCCTTCTGCGAGAGTACTCGCCGAAGAATACGGAGTTTCTCGACTTTTTCTTCGAGAGGTGTTAGCAGGATTGCAACGTCAAGGTCTCATCGAAACTGTTCCGGGACGTGGAGTTTATGTTCGCAAGCCTCATATGTTAGATGCTGCAAAGAATGTACATACAACTCTTCGGCAATCAGCTGCGACAGGCCACAATTTAATTGAAGCGCGTGCAAACTTAGAACAGGAAACGGCACGCCTGGCTGCGCTACGCGCTACCGATAACGATATTGAGCAGCTAGAAATTGCATTGTTGGCATTTGAAAGTGCTGGCGGACTTTTGGCGCGGGCCGAAGCCGACATCGCCTTCCATGCTCTTCTTGCCAAGTCGACCCAAAACCCCGTACTACAAGTGATGTTTGGATCGATAACAACTTTGACATTTGAAATTATGTTACGTTCTTTGGCAGACCCAGAAACTGTGGCTAAAGGAGCTCCTCTGCATCATACAATTTTGAATGCAGTAAAGAACCAAGATCCAGATTCGGCCATGAAGGCGATGTCACAACATCTACACCTAGCCGAAGATACATATGCCTCTGATCTTTCAATCCCACTTTCGGATGTGGCAGCGAGAATCGTAAAGGAAGTACTCGGTGATTCACGCACAGTGCATGAGGTACTCGAACAAGCTCTTCAAAAATATTCAATGGATATCTTGAGGTGAACAAATGAAAATAACTGAAGTCCGTACGTATAACCACGAAGATTTCCCTAACCTGATTCAGGTTGAAGTGTGTACCGATGAGGGAATTACTGGTACGGGTGAAAGTTATTACTTCGGTAGCTCGATCGCATCTTTTATAGAAGAATTTCTGGGACCGGCAATCGTGGGCGAAAATCCGCTCGATCATGAGGTGATTGCCCAGAAAATGCAAACTTACGTGGGCTATAACGGTTCTGGTATTGAAACTCGTGGTCGCTCAGCTATTGATATTGCTATTTGGGACATCAAAGCTCAATCAGCAAACCAACCTTTGTATCAGTATCTTGGTGGCGAACTTGGCAAGGATATTGAGTTTTACAACACCTGCGCAGGACGTGGATATATGCGTAAATCAAACCAATCGAGAAAATCTTGGGGTATCGATCAGGATTCTGATGAATTAGAAGATTTGAAGGCATTCCTCACAAATGCCGATGATTTAGCGGAGAATCTCTTATCTGAGGGCATCACTGGAATGAAAATTTGGCCCCTTGATATCTATGCTGAAAAGAACAACGGCCAAGATATTTCGAAGGAAGATTTGCATGCAGGGTTAGAGCCATTGAGAAAGATTCGCGATCGTGTTGGTAAGAAAATGGAGATCATGCTTGAGCTTCACGGTCTTTGGTCGCCATTTGCAGCTAAAAAGATCTTTGAAGCTGTTAAGGAGTTTGACCTCTTCTGGGTTGAAGATCCAATCTTTCCAGATCTAGTTGATGAGCTCTCTATTTTGCGTGGTCAAGGGATGCCAAGAATCGCACACGGTGAGACAGTCGCCAGCCAAACTCGAGTTAACCAATTGTGTGATCGTGGATTAATTGATGTTCTCACTCTCGATCTGGGTTGGTGTGGCGGATATACGCAAGGTTTAAAAATGGTTGAGAAAACAAAAGAGACTGGGGTAAAAATTGCTCCTCATGATTGCACTGGTCCAATAGGACTCATCGCCGGCTTGCACTTATCACTGGCTTCTGAGAACGCTCTAATTCAAGAAACTGTCAGAGCAAGTTTGAGAACTTGGTATCCACATGTAGTTACAAATCTCCCGACGCTCTCGGGCAATAGAATTTCACTTGGTAAAGAGTCCGGACTTGGTTCTTCGCTACAAAAGAATTTTATCGAATCGAAACAGATGAAGCGCTTGAGCACCAAGTAACGCATGCTCGGATATGTCGCTAGTTTTACAAATGTAGTTGCAATTGCTACGGCAAATGTTTTTGGTGGAAAGGCATCGACACTTCGTGATTGGCGAGTTACTTTTCGCTATACCAGTTCAATTATTTTAGTTATCTCAGTCTTCTTAGCATTCTTTGATAAAGCAGCTTTTCAGGCTGACGATTTCTTGATCGGTTTAGCTGCTGGAATCTCTGGCGGTCTGGGTATTCCACTCGCCTACAAATCATTTGCAAAGGGACCTGTCGCTTATGTAAGTCCTCTGTTATCAATTGTGCAGACCACAGCACTTGTTATTTTTGCTCTCGTACTAGGTGAGACTCTTGGTTCTATTCTTATTTTGGCTTTTGTCTTGGGTGTAGTTGGTGTCTATTTGGCAGGCAAACCGAAAGTTCTCAATGCAAGCAATCTCCTTGGAGTTTCAAAAACTACAGTTGCTGCAGGGCTCTTCTTCTCTGGCTTTGCAATCGGAATGACTCAACTCGACGAAGGCCAAAGTATTACCGGGTTAACTGGTGCAAGAACAGGTGTCTTTCTTGTCGCTTTTGCAATCGTCCGAAGTAGTTCTGCCAAAACAGATAGAAAATCGACACACTCGTGGTTGATCTTCACCTTTATATCCGCGCTTACGGAGTTCACAGCTAATTACTCGTATGTTGTAGCGGTGACAAACCTTGATTTAGGTAAGGTAGGAATTATTCTCTCTACCAGTTCAATATTTGCAACACTTATCGCAATTCCCGTCATGAAGCAACGGCCTAGATTTATCAATTGGATTGGAATTCTGATTGCAACGATCTCACTTGCCTTAGTGGCGCTGGCGTGATGAGTACATGTATCTGGTTGCACTTAATGCGATTCGCGTGGTGTTGCAGATCCACTAGACCCGCGTAAGAAATCAAGATCAGCACCTAAGTGTGCCTGCTCTACATGGTCGATGTACATGCGTTCCCAACCTCGAGTTGGTTTCGCCAAACTTTCTAGTGTTGTCTTTGATGGGGTTCTCGCTGCTAAATCTGCATCACTAATTTTTACATTAATTGTTCGTGCAGGGACATTGAGTTCGATCAAATCTCCGTTGCGAATAAGGGCAAGTGGGCCGCCGGCTGCAGCTTCAGGGGAAACATGTAAGACAACAGTTCCGAATGCAGTTCCGCTCATACGGCCGTCACAAATTCGGACAAGATCATCAATACCTTTTTCAAGTAACTTCTTTGGAATCGCCATATTTGAAACTTCTGGCATTCCTGGATATCCCTTTGGTCCACATCCACGCAAAATGAGAACGCTATTTTCATCAACATCGAGGTCTGGATCATCAATGCGTGCATGAAAATCTTCAATACTTTCAAATACAACTGCAGTGCCAGTATGTACGAGTAGATGAGGGCTTGCTGCGGCGGGTTTAATAACTGCACCGTCGGGTGCGATATTTCCGCGCAATACTGCAATGCCTGCCTCAGGTTGTAGTGGCTTCTCATATGTTGCAATAACTGTTGCATCGTAAATCTCTGCGCCCTTAAGACTGTCGACCAAAGGCTTACCCGTAACGTTGATCGCGCTGCGATCAAGATGCTTTTCAACCTGTGCCAGAACTGCGCGCAAGCCACCGGCACGGAACATATCCTCCATGAGGTGCTCACCAGCTGGTTGTAGATTCACAAGCAGCGGAATACGTGAACCGATGCGGTCAAAATCATCGAGTGTGAGTTCAACTCCAGCTCGGCCTGCGATTGCTAATAAATGGACAACAGCGTTTGTGGATCCGCCGATGGCACCAAGTGCCACGATTGCGTTGGTGAATGCGCCAAAGGTGAGGATGTCTTGCGGCTTCAAATCTTCTTTCACCATCTCAACGATGCGGCGTCCGGAATCATGACTTGCTTGAAGAAGACGGCTATCTGCAGCTGGAGTACCAGCTAAACCTGGCAGAGTCATGCCGAGGGCTTCTGCAATGCAGCCCATCGTTGAAGCTGTTCCCATTGTGTTGCAATGGCCTTTACTGCGAATCATGGATCGCTCTGATGCGTTGAAGTCTTCTTGGCTCATCTTTCCAGAACGCACATCAGCGCTAAAGCGCCAGACATCTGTTCCGCAGCCCAACATCTTTCCCTTGAATGTTCCGTTAAGCATTGGTCCGCCCGGAACAATAATTGCTGGAAGATTGACAGATGTTGCACCCATGAGAAGTGATGGGATTGTTTTATCGCAACCACCAAGGAGAACAACGCCATCGATGGGATTACCACGAATCATTTCCTCTGCTGCCATCGCAGCTAAGTTGCGCCAGAGCATTGCAGTGGGACGCAAATTAGTTTCACCGAGTGAGAGCATCGGTAAGTTGTGTGGAATTCCGCCTGCTTCCCAGATTCCATTTTTTACACTCTGGGCAACTTCATCAAGGTGCATATTGCATGGGGTTAGATCGGAAGCAGTGTTAAGAATTGCAATCTGCGGGCGGGTTCCGGTGAAGGCTGAATCAGGATTACCGCGGCGCATCCATGCACGGTGAATATATGAATCCTTTGTATTTCCTGCAAACCAATCAGCGCTACGCATTCGGTAAGTATATGAGGGCAAAGTGGCTTCGTGAAGGGACTTCAGTTTTAGATTGATCTCGGTAGACTAAAGATATGAATAACGAGAACGCTGAGGCCCAGACCACCACAACAAAGAGAGTGCACGATCAAGCGCCTTCTGAAGTTTATGGCGAATTTATGAAGACGGGTTGGATCCCTTCTGATCTCCCAGAACTAGAGCCTCTCGAAGTTGTTACCTATGCATATACGCGCAGACAAGTTCTCTCTGCAGCATTTCCCGACGTGCGACTTGTTATTCCTGCCGGTAATTCAAAGGTGCGCGCCAACGATACCGACTACGTCTATCGCCCAGATTCAACTTTTGCTTACTACAGCGGAGTTCAGGGCAGCGATGCAACCGAGGATGCAGTTTTGGTAATGGAGCCAAAAGCTGAAGGCGGCCACGATACATATCTATATATACATCCACGATCTACGCGTGATACCGATGCTTTCTACCGCGATACACATTATGGCGAGCTCTGGGTTGGTCGCCGCTACACATTGAGCGAGGCACAATCTCGCTATCAGATTGCTACTCGAAAAGTTACAGAGCTTCAGAATTTCCTTACAGGTACTCCTGCGCTTCTTTTGCGCGGATCTGATCGCATGGTTGATGCAGCAATTGCGGTCCACCCACGCGAGGAAGAATTCTTAATCTTTACATCTGAGCAACGCCTGATTAAAGATGAATACGAAATTCGCGAGATGCAACTTGCGGTCGATGCGACTGGTTTTGGTTTTAACGATGTGATCTTGACGCTACCCGCAGCCTCCGAACATCCTCGTGGTGAGCGCATTATTGAAGGTGCATTCTTTGGTCGTGCACGCCTTGAAGGTCATGGCATTGGTTACAACACCATCGCAGCATCTGGTTCTCATGCCTGCGTTCTTCACTGGCAACGCAATGATGGTCCCGTTCACAATGGTGATCTTGTATTGATTGATGCCGGAATCGAAGTAGATTCGTTCTATACCGCAGATATCACGCGCACATTGCCGATCTCTGGAAAGTTCTCTCCAGCACAACGTGCGCTCTATATGTTGGTCTATGAGTCACAACTTGCTGGATTTGCAGCAGTTAAGCCAGGAGCGATTTTTTCAGATATTAATAAAGCCTGCCAAGCAGTTTTAGCTAAAGGTTTAGCCGATATGGGAGTCCTTACAGTCAGTGCTGAAGAATCACTGCGACCTGAAGTTGGTCTACATCGCCGTTGGACTTTGCATGGGGTGAGCCATCATTTAGGTCTTGATGTACATGATTGCGCAAAAGCTCGTAAAGAAAATTACACGGATGCGATATTGCGCGAGGGAATGGTTATCACCGTTGAGCCAGGGCTCTATATCCAGCCAGATGACGAACTTTTCACCCCTGAATATCGCGGAATCGGTATCCGTATCGAAGATGATGTTGTTGTCACCGCAGATGGCTGCCGAAATCTCTCAGAGCGTATTCCGCGTCACCCTGATGCAGTAGAAGAGTGGATCAGAACACTTCAGCAAGCGCGATAAGATCGGATAATGACTCAATCACTTATCCACGCGCGCGGGCTTACTAAGAAGTTCGGTGATTTCACCGCTGTTAACGGCATTGATCTAGATGTGGTCAAGGGTGAATCTTTTGGCCTACTTGGTCCAAATGGTGCTGGTAAGTCAACTGCAATGCGGATGATTGGTGCGACTTCACAGCGCACATCTGGTGATCTCACAATTTTAGATAAAGATCCTGAACAATTCGGCCCGCAGATCCGCGCGCACTTAGGTGTTGTCCCACAGCAAGATAATTTAGATACTCATCTGACTGTGACTGAAAATCTCTACATCTACGGACGTTACTTTGGACTCTCGCGTAAATTTGTAAAGAATAAGATCGATGAGTTGCTTACATTTGCCCAACTCGAAGAGAAGCGAAACGCCAAAGTTGAATCGTTAAGTGGTGGCATGAAGCGCCGCCTCACAATTGCGCGCGCACTTGTCAGTGAACCTGAGATTTTGATGCTCGATGAACCAACAACTGGCCTAGATCCTCAGGCTCGACATATCTTGTGGGATCGTCTCTTTAGACTTAAAGAAGATGGCGTGACACTCCTTATTACTACCCACTTTATGGATGAGGCAGAACAACTCTGTGATCGCCTAGTTGTGATGGATAAGGGTTCGATCATGGCAGAGGGAAGCCCTGCGCAATTGATTAAGGATTACTCAACGAAGGAAGTTCTTGAAGTTCGCTTTGGTTCAGAGCGCAATGCACAGATGGCAGATGATCTACGCCAACTTTGTGATCGCATTGAAGAGCTGCCGGATCGCATCTTGATGTATACCGAAGATGGAGAAGAGCTACTTGAGCGTGTGTATAAGAAGAACTTCCACCCGAAAACTTCTCTTGTGCGTCGGAGCTCACTTGAAGATGTCTTCTTGCGTCTGACCGGAAGAACTCTGGTCGATTAATGAGTTCTTTCCAAGCGCGGCAGGGTTCACTGAAAATTGTTGATGCCGCCAAAGTAGCAGCTCGTGGTGCACTCTTTGTCACCGAAGCCCGACTTCGCAATATGCTCAAATGGTTCTGGCTGATTATTGCAATTGCCATTGCAAACCCGGTTCTCTATCTCGTCTCCATCGGTTTGGGTGTCGGTGCTTATATTGATAAGAACACAGGCGGTATGGGTGTCGATGGTGTTTCGTATATAACGTTTTTAGCGCCAGCACTTCTTGCAACAGCCGCAATTCAAGGTGCATTGGATGAAAGCATCTATCCAACTCTCGAAGGTTTTAAGTGGAACAAGGTTTTCTTCTCAATGAATTCCACTCCTCTGAGTGGTAATCACATTGCTATGGGTGTCTTTTTCAATAGTCTCATTCGCGTCACATTTACTGCAATCATCTATTGGTTAGTGATGTTGGCTTTTGGTGTCCTTGAATCTCCACGTGCCTGGCTTGCTATCTTTACAGCGATCATGGCTGGAGCTGCCTTCGGAGCACTCATGCAGTCACTTGCTGGTCTTCTTGAAAATGAAAATATGTTCTTCACGGTGCTCAATCGCTTCGTCATTATGCCGCTCTTCTTATTCTCAGGTACCTTCTACCCACTCACCAATATGCCTATCTATCTACAGTGGATCGGGTGGATCTCGCCTTTATGGCATGCAACAGAGCTCGGTCGCTGGCTTACCTACGGCCATGAAATCTCAACACTGATGCTCTATACCCACTTCATCTTCCTAAACTCACTTCTTCTTATCGGCATTATCGCTTCCCGCCGAATCTTCACCAGAAGGTTGGGTAAGTAGATGATTCTCTCTGCAGCAGTTGCAGTTGCCGAAGCCCGTATGGGTAAGCCTGGTGAAAAGTATTATTCAGGTCGCTCTCGCGTCATCATGGAGCGGGCGTACATTGCTTTTAGATCATCGACCTGGATGATTGTTATTTCAGGCTTCGTTGAGCCTGTTCTCTTCCTGCTTTCATTTGGTTACGGACTTAAAGATCTGGTTGGAGATATCACTGTCGCAGGACAACCAATTGGCTATGTGGCATTTATTGCACCTGCACTGCTTGCAACAAGTGCGATGAACGGTGCGATCTACGACTCGACGATGAATGTCTATTTCAAACTTAACCACGATCGCATTTATCACGGCATGTTATCGACATCTCTTGGACCAATGGATGTAGCTCTCGGTGAGATTGGTTGGGCGTTATTGCGCGGCCTCTCTTATGCAGTTGGATTTATGGCACTTGTAACTCCACTTGGACTTATCCCAAGTGCGTGGGGAATTCTTGCAATTCCTGCCGCTGTCTTGATTGCCTTTGGTTTTGCTTCATTTGGTATGGCAGTGACGTCGTATATGAAGTCTTTCCAACAGCTTGAACTCGTAAATATTTTCTTGTTGCCTATGTTTTTATTCTCCGGCTCTTTCTATCCGCTAGATGTCTTTCCAGAGTGGCTTCAGACAATCATTCGCCTGTTTCCATTGGCACATGCCATTGATCTTGTCCGTGGGTTGACTTTAGGAAATATCTCGTGGGCGCTAGCCGGTCATGCCATGTACTTTGTCGTGATGATTGTTGTGGGACTCTTCTTTACAACAAAGCGCCTCAACGCACTATTTATGCGTTAAGAAGCGATCTGTAGACCACACCAAGCGGCAGCAAGACCGAAAACTAGCGACGCACTTAAGTTGATTGCTACCTCTTTGTACTTCTTGAGCTCATAGCCAAGGTAAAGATCGAGGATAAATGTTGACCAGGTGGTGAATGCTCCTGCAAATCCAACGGCAATAAAGTCATGCCAATGCGTTTTGTTGGCAAAGGTAAGGCCAATTAAGAAAGAACCAAGGATGTTTACAGTAAAGGTACCGATAGGTTTGCTTGTGAATTTACGGAAGTACTGATCAATAAGAAAGCGTGCAGGTGCCCCGATCGCTGCACCGAGAGCGACATACAGGGCGATCATTGCTTGACCTTGATTGTTGCTCTAGCAAAGGGAATGACTACTGCGATAGTGATGATGGACGCGATAACCGTGAGCCCAAGATAGCCAAACCCCATAGCATCTTCACCGACTACTTCGATTGTCACGGCAGAAAATGTTGTCATCCCACCACAAAATCCAGGAAGTAAGAACCAACGCAGGGCGGTAATCCCCCGGCGCTCCATCAGCACAAGAAAATATCCAGCTAGTGCGACACCGATCAGATTGGCATTAAGAGTTCCTGCTGCGCTATCTGGTGTAATTACTGAGAGCCCGTAGCGAAAGAGTGAACCGAGTGCACCACCGACACTCACATAGAGAACGGCTTTCAGTGCTTACTCTTTTTCGCCAGAGAGTTAACAATGGTGGTAATCGCGCTGATTATCAAACAGGCAAAGAAGGCCGACCAAAAATCACGAACATCAAGTGCGCTGCTCCAGCGTGCAGTTAGCGACAGCATCATTGCATTAACCACAAATACAAAGAGACCGAGCGTTAGAAAGGTGATTGGAAAGGTAAGAATTTTTACGATCCCACCGATGATTGCATTTATGACGCCAAAGAGGAAGGCAACCCAGAGATAGGTGAGCGCGCCGCCATTGATACGTATTCCTGGCACTAGAAGAGTTGCGCACCAAAGAGCGGCGGCGAGTCCAAACCAGCGAAGTATCTGTAGTCCCATAGGAAGAGTATTACCCTTCGCGGCGGCGAATCTTGGATCCTAGCCAGCGCGCTGGATCGTATTTCACATCGACAACGCGTTCCTTCATAGGAATGATCGCATTATCTGTAATACGAATGTGCTCTGGGCATACCTCAGTACAGCACTTAGTGATGTTGCACATTCCAAGGCCATGCTCTTCTTGAGCTGTGCGCTTGCGATTCTTCAACATATCTAATGGATGCATATCTAGTTCTGCGATACGGATAAAGAACCGTGGGCCAGCAAATGACTTCTTATTCTCTTCGTGATCGCGGATTACGTGACATGTATCTTGGCAAAGGAAGCACTCGATACATTTGCGGAACTCTTGGCTGCGCTCAACATCGATCTGCTCCATACGTGCTTCACCTGGAGCAAGCTCTGGTGGGTGCACATAGGCAGGGATTTCAAGAGCTTTCTTGTAGTTAAATGAAACATCTGTCACGAGATCTTTAATGACAGGGAAAGCGCGAAGTGGAGTAACAGTTATTTCTTCGCCTTCTTCAAAAGAACTCATACGAGTCATACATGCAAGACGTGGCTTACCGTTGATCTCCATAGAACACGATCCGCACTTACCGGCCTTACAGTTCCAACGAACTGCTAAGTCGCCCATCTGGGTTGCTTGTACGCGGTGAATTACATCAAGGACTACTTCGCCCTCATTGGCATCTACCTCAACGTTTTGGAGAGATCCACTAGTCGAATCACCACGCCAGATACGAAGATTTACTTTGCGCGCCATTAGTTGGAACCGCCTTTCGCAATTTCTTCCGGTGTCATGTATTTCTCCAACTCGTGAATGTCGAAGAGGTCAAAGAGTTCTTTAGGTATGGCTGGTAGTGCTTGCTGGCGAACTACTACTTCGCTGCCGTTGTATGAGGAGATGTGGTTTACCTGGCGCCACTTATCGTTCATGCCTGGGAAGTCATCGCGTGTATGTCCGCCGCGTGATTCTTCGCGAGCGATTGCAGACTTAGCAGTGCTCTCGGCAACTAACAACATGTTGTCGAGGTCAAAAGCTAGGTGGAAGCCAGGATTAAATTTGCGATCTCCTGCCACGCTTACATTCTTGCTGCGCTTACGAATTTCTGCGATCTTTTCGATCGCATCCTTAAGCTCAGAGCCTGTGCGGATAATTCCGACAAGGTTATGAGTGATCTCTTGTAGTTCTTGGTGCAATGAGTACGCATTCTCGCCACCACTATTTGTAAATGGAACCTGAATGCGATCTGCTGCAGCTTTTACTGAAGCTTCACTGACTGCGACTGCTGTTGCTGATTTAACGTAAGCGGCAGCTCCCATTCCAGCGCGACGACCAAAGACAAGAAGATCTGAGAGTGAGTTTCCACCAAGGCGGTTTGATCCGTGCATTCCACCAGCAACTTCACCTGCGGCAAAGAGTCCTGGAACACCGATCGCAGCTGCTGTATCTGGCTCTACTTCAACTCCGCCCATCACGTAGTGACAGGTTGGGCCTACTTCCATTGCTTCCTTAGTGATATCTACTCCAGCGAGCTCATAGAACTGGTGCCACATAGATGGAAGACGCTTCTTAATAACTTCAGCTGGTATGCGCTTTGAAACATCGAGGAATACTCCACCGTGTTCAGTACCGCGGCCAGCCTTCACTTCAGAGTTAATTGCGCGTGCAACTTCATCGCGTGGCAATAGCTCTGGTGGGCGACGGTTGTTATCCTGATCGAGGTACCAACGATCGGCTTCCTCTTCATTATCTGCATACTTATCTTTGAATACTTCTGGAATGTACTTAAACATAAAGCGCTCACCGAGTGTGTTGGTGAGAACTCCGCCTTCACCACGAACAGATTCAGTAACAAGAATTCCGCGTACAGATGGAGGCCAGACCATTCCAGTTGGGTGGAATTGCAAGAACTCCATATCAACAAGGTTGGCGCCAGCCTTAAGAGCTAACGCGTGGCCATCTCCTGTGCCTTCCCAAGAATTTGAAGTGATCTTAAATGTTTTTCCAACTCCGCCAGTTGCGATAATCACTGCAGGTGCTTCAAAGAGAACTTCATTGCCGCCCTCGCGCCAGTAACCATATGCGCCAGCAACTTTTCCGCTCTCTTTGATAATTTCAGTGATAGTAAGTTCTGCAAAAACACGGATATTTGCTTGTGCGTCTCCATATTCGCGAGCATCTTTCTGTTGTAGCTGCACAATCTTCTGCTGCATTGTGCGAATAAGTTCTAGACCTGTGCGATCGCCTACGTGAGCTAAGCGTGGATATTCATGTCCACCAAAGTTACGTTGGCTGATCTTTCCTTCTTTAGTGCGATCAAAGAGCGCGCCCCACATCTCAAGTTCATAGATGCGATCTGGTGATTCTTTTGCGTGAAGTTCTGCCATTCGATAATGGTTAAGGAATTTTCCACCGCGCATTGTGTCGCGAAAGTGAACCTGCCAGTTATCGCCACTGTTGACGTTGCCCATGGAGGCAGCTGCACCACCTTCTGCCATAACGGTGTGGGCCTTACCAAAGAGTGATTTACAGATGATTGCTACGCGCAACCCTGCCTCGCGAGCCTCTACTGCAGCGCGAAGACCAGCACCGCCCGCGCCAATAACAAGGACGTCGTATTTGTAGCGTTCTAGTTCAGTCATTGTCATTGTCCTTTAGAAGAAGTAGAAGTTGTTCCAGTGGTCGGCAGCAACCTGACGGACATAAATATCGGCAAAAGCAACTGCGAAGAGTGAGATCCAGGCAAAGAGTGCGTGAGAGTGATTTAACTTTGAAATTGTTGTCCAAGCCTTGTATCGAATGGGGTGTTTAGAAAAATGTTTCAACCGTCCGCCGATTGTGTGGCGACAGGTGTGACAAGAAAGTGAATACATCCAAAGCATTGCAGAGCTAAATACAAGAACGAGTGAGCCAACGCTCATATGTCCCCATTCGCCTTCAGGATTTTTAAAGGAGATGATCGCGTCATAAGTAAGAATGACGTTAAAGACAAGACCTGCGTAGAAGAACCAACGGTGTGCATTCTGCAAAATGAGCGGCTGACGAGTTTCGCCGGTGTACTTCTTATGCGGTTCGGCGACCGCGCACGCTGGTGGTGACATCCAAAAAGCGCGGTAGTAAGCCTTGCGATAGTAGTAACACGTCATTCGGAAACCGAGCGGGAAGATCAGAATGATCAACGCTGGCGACAATGGAAAATTAAAAATTTGCGCACTAACGGGAGTCCATCCACCGATTGTTGCTTCAGGAACACATGCCTCAGAAAGACATGGTGAATAGAAAGGAGAGATCAGATGTTCTGCGTAATAATTCGCGCCTTCAAATGCGCGGAAGGTTGCATAGATTACAAAGCTAAAGAGAACGCCGAATGTTGCTAGCGGTTGGAGCCACCACTTATCAGTGCGTAGTGTGCGTTCTTTAATTTCTGCACGCGATGGAGAGAAGACCCCTGACATCTTTATTACCCCCAACTTTGCCAAGCGTTCTGTTCGCTTTAATAGGGCAAGTGTGCGCCGAATAATGAGGTGGCGCTAGGTGGTAGCCCGTGTACGGGCTATGAAGTCAGCCACAGGCCATATGAACTTACAACAATAGAAAACTGGCGGAGGGCGTGGGATTTGAACCCACGAGGCTTTCACCTGCCGGTTTTCAAGACCGGTGCACTCGGCCGCTATGCGAGCCCTCCGTGGGAGAGGTTACATGAAGGAAGGTACTTCTAAAAAATCGAAGGCTTTTTAGGCAGGAAGATCGAGGAGTTTTTCGATGATCTTGGCAACGCCATCTTCCATATGTGGCTCCGTCACATCTTTGGCATGAATCTGCGCATCTGGATGTCCATCAGCAATTGCATACGAACGACTACACCATTGCAACATTGAAAAGTCATTGGGGTTATCGCCAAATGAGACGCAATCATCAGCTGAGAAACCACTGCGCCCTGCCATGAGCGCCAAAGTTTCACCTTTAGAAACGCCTTTCGCTGAAATTTCTAATAACGAAGCCGAAGGGCTCGAATGTGTGACGTTAACCAAATCTCCGATTTCGCGTTCTGCAATTTCAAGCATCTGATCAGATGTGTACTCGTGACCCGAACAACGCACCAATAACTTCAGAATCGGAAGCGAAAGAACTTCTTCAATCTGATTACACCCCTCGTGATCAATCCCAGCATCCCACATTGCAACATATGATTTTTCGCGTTTAAAGAAGTTATCTGATTCAACAGCAAATGAAACTCTAGGAATTGCTAAACGTAATTTCTTGAGAGATTGGTGCAAGAGATCATCTGGGATTGCCCACTCTTCAATGACGTTGCCTTTGAGTAAGTCGTAATTCATTGCACCGTTGCAGCAGATCGCATTTCCATAACCAAATGCATCTTTAATCTCGCCCATCCATCGAGGTGGACGTCCCGTCACAAACCAAATCTCAACGCCAAGATCACGTGCGCGAGCAAAGGCTTCTAAAGTGCGCGCAGTAATAGTGCCATCGTGATGAACAATCGTTCCATCAAGATCTGTGGCAATAAGTTTGGGGCGAATCTTTCCTAAATTCACACCAGCTCAAATCGTGTCATTCCAAGGAACGGTTGGAGGGCTGCAGGAACGTTGACGCTTCCATCAGCATTCTGATGGTTCTCTAAAATCGCAACAATCATGCGAGGGATAGCTACAAGAGTTCCGTTAAGTGTGGCAACAGCCTTAGTTCCATCGCTATCTTTGTAGCGAATATTTAAGCGTCGAGCTTGAAATTCTGTGCAATTCGAGGTGCTTGTTACTTCGCGATAGGCGCTCTGTGTAGGAATCCACGCCTCAATATCAAATTTACGGTTAGCGCTGGATCCCAGATCACCTGATGCAACATCAATCACTCGGTATGGGATGTCCATCGCGTTAAGGAAATCTTTCTCCCACTGCAAAAGTCGCTTATGTTCTTCCTTTGCCTCTTCTGGCTTGCAGAAGGAGAACATCTCGACCTTATCGAATTGATGCACGCGAATAATTCCGCGCGTATCTTTTCCATAACTACCAGCTTCACGACGGAAACATGTTGAATAACCGGCATAGCGCATTGGCAGCTTTGCTCCATCGAGAACTTCATCCATGTGAAACGCTGCAAGTGGAACTTCACTTGTGCCCACTAAGTAGTAATCATCTTTTTCGAGGTGGTAGACATTTTCTGCAGCTTGTCCGAGAAATCCTGTTCCCTCCATCGCTGCTGGTTTTACAAGAACTGGCGGAATGACAGGAGTGAAACCTGCCTTTGTCGCGGATGTAATTGCATAGTTAACGAGAGCAAATTCAAGAAGTGCGCCGACGCCAGTGAGGTAATACGAACGAGAACCGGAAACTTTTGCTCCGCGCTCTGTGTCAATTGCACCAAGAAGTTTGCCAAGTTCAACATGGTCTTTCGGTTCAAATCCTGCCGCTGCAAAGTCACGTGGTGTTCCTACGTGTTCGATAACAACGAAATCTTCTTCTCCACCGATCGGTGCATCTGGGTCAAGAATATTTGAGATCACCATTGCAAGAGCATTTGCTTGCGCTTCAATTTCTGCTCGTTTGGCATCGGCTGCCTTCACCTTGTCGGCAAGTTCCTTAGAATTTGCAAGGAGCGCTGCTTTTTCATCACCTTTAGCTGCACCTACAGATTTTGAGAGAAGATTTTGTTCGGCGCGTAGCTGCTCGAATTCTGTAATTGCGGTGCGTTTTAACTCATCGCTGGCAAGTACTTGATCGACAATACCGACATCTTCTCCGCGACCTTTCTGTGATGCACGGACTACATCTGGGTTCTCACGCAGGAATTTAATATCGATCATGCTCGCACCTCTCGTGGATATGAACCTAAGAATCTGATCTCATCGCAGATTTCGCCTAGTTCATCGAGTGAACGAGCAACCGGCTCATCTTGGCAATGACCTTCGACATCAATAATGAAATGGTAGTGACCAAGTTCGCGTCCGGTGGGACGACTTTGAATGAATGTCAGGTTTACATCATGATCTGCAAAGACGGTCAAAATTTCAAGGAGCGCGCCCGCATGATCGATATCGATAAAGAGAGCAACCGAGGTGCGGTCATGGCCGGTCGGTGCCGGAATCTGTCCTGGTTTTCCCACTAAAACAAAGCGAGTGACTGCGCCATCGTTATCGCCAATATTGTCGGCGATTACAGTCAGACCAAAGTGTTCAGCTGCGGCGCTCGAAGCAATTGCTGCATCAAATTCTCCGCGAGAGAGAGATTGCGCGGCGGCAGCAGTTGATGCAGTCGCAACGAGTTCTGCATGGGGGTAATGCTTTGCAATATAAGTACGACATTGAGCCTCTGCATGAGGGTGGGTTGCAATAGTGGTAATTGCCGTGTTGCCATCTTTTGTCATGAGTGCAAACGTGACAGGAAGTGTTACTTCGCCAGCGACTACAAGCGGATCACCCGTTGCTAACTCATCAAGAGTTCGAGCAACGACTCCCTCGACCGAATTTTCGATAGGAACGAGTGCAAAATCTGCATCCCCGCTTCGAACAGCATCGAGGGCAGCGGTGACATTTGCATACGGAGTACGAATATCCGTTGAGGTTGAAATTTTCTTGAGCGCAGCCTCTGTAAAGGTCCCAACAGGACCGAGATAGGCGTATGTACTCACTGCGCAAGGATAGCCGAGCACTGTAGTTCGATGCGCCGTCGGTTAGGCTAAGCGATATGGATAGCCTCTACTTTGTTAGCGCAGCGCGCTCAGCAGTTGGCTTAATCCGCAATGGAAATGAGGATGGTGCACTCACGCACCCACAATTGATTGCTGTTGCAGATGGAATGGGTGGCCATGCAGGTGGTGAGATTGCCTCAGCAATTGCACTGGAAATTCTTGCGCGTAGAGCAGCAGTTTTCACTGATGCAGGGATGGATAAAGATTCAGCAGATGATTACTTCAATTCTACGATTGATGAAATAGATAGTGCACTCAAGTTAGCAAGTGATGATGACCCCGCACTAAGTGGCTTAGGAACAACGCTGACAGCGCTTTTCATCCGCAATAACCAAGCTGTGCTGCTGCACGTTGGTGATTCACGCGCATATCGAATTCGTGGCGCATCCATTGAACAACTCAGTGTTGATCACACGGTGATGCAAGAACTTCTCAATGCTGGAACGATCACACATGCAGATGTTGCAGAGCACCCACAACGATCTATGTTGACGCAAGCGCTTATGGGTAGCCAAGCACTCTCAATCGGATTACATATTTTTGACATTAAAGATGGTGACAGATTCATTCTCTGTAGCGATGGCCTCTCTGGTGTATTGACGGATAAAGAGATCAAAACGCTAGTGAAATTTCAATCTCCAAAAGATGCAGTCGCAGCACTTGTTGATGCCACATACATCAATGGTGCACCAGATAACGTCACAATTATTGTGGCAGATATTGCAGATAGCGCGCCAGCGGGATCAACTATCGAATTTTTCGGAACGGCCGCCTCATGATGTCAAAACTTCTCGGCGAGCGTTATCTTCTTGGTGCAATGATCGGCACCGGTGGCATGGCAGATGTCTACACCGCACAAGATCAACGCCTTTCGCGTGAGGTCGCTGTAAAAATCCTTCGCAGTGATTTAGCGCAAGACCCATCTTTTGTCTCTCGCTTTAGAAAAGAAGCGAAAGCTGCAGCTGGACTTAATCATCCAGGAATCGTCGCCGTCTATGACTCAGGTGAAGATCCTGCCCCGTACATAGTGATGGAACTCGTTGAGGGCCACACTTTGCGCGAGTTAATTCATGAAGGTGAACGTATTGAATGCGATCGCGCGCTAGAAATTATTGTCGGAGTTCTTGAGGCTCTTGATTACTCGCATATGCGTGGCATTGTGCATCGCGATATCAAACCAGCGAATATCATGATCACCGATTCTGGTGATGTAAAGGTGATGGACTTCGGAATTGCACGCGCGATTGATGATCTCGGTGCAACACTAACTAGTACATGGAATGTTGTTGGAACTGCGCAGTATTTATCGCCAGAACAAGCACAAGGTTCGATCGCTGATTCGCGGAGTGACCTTTACTCGACCGGTTGCTTACTTTACGAATTACTTACAGGGCGTCCACCATTTACCGGTGAGACTCCAGTGTCGATTGCTCTGCAACATGTTTCAGGACAATACCCACCAGCGCGATCTTTGCAACCAGATTTGCCAGCAGATATCGAAACTGTCTTAGCTGTCTCACTAAGCAAGAGTCCAGATTCGCGATATCAAGATGCGCTATCGATGTTGGCAGATATTAAAAGACTTCGTAGCGGGGTTCACGTAACAACCAAGATCGCTCGAATCCATCCTCTCAAGCGTCGTAGCTTCTTGATTGCAGGAGGTTCAATCCTTATCGCATCAGTCTTGGCCATTGTCGGACTTTCACTCAACGGCGCATCCGAGCCAAGTGTGGGATTCGAACTTCCTAATGTTGTTGGTCTTACCGAAGATCAGGCACGCGAACTCTTGGGTCAGTATGTAGTCACTGTTACGCGTGCACATGATCCGCGAATTCCCGCAGGTCGTATTGCAAGCCAAATTCCGCTCGCATCTAGTGATGTGAAACCTGGTTCAGGGGTAGTTCTTACGATCTCTGATGGCCCAGGAAATGCGATTGTTCCTGATGGGCTCGTTGGAATGGCGCTGACAGATGCGCGCGCAGCACTGGCAGCGGCAGGTTTAGTAGTTTCACAAACTATTGCTGCGCCATCTGATGAAGCCCAAGGTACTGTCCTAGAAGTAACGCCGGGCGCTGGTTCTACGATCACTGCCGGATCTGGTGTAATTCTAACGATTGCAAGCGGTGAAGTAGAAGTTCCTGATCTCGTTGGTATCGAAGCGATCCAAGCAAAGACGCTTCTTTTTAACTCAGACTTTCTCATTAAGGAATTTTATGATTACGATCCAACACAACCAATTGGTGTTGTTATTCGTCAAGCACCTGAAGCTGGAACTACACAAACAATTGGTGACTCAGTAACAATAACAATTAATCGCGCGCCTTAAACTTTTCCTAAAACTGGTGCGAGGCCGACAGACTTTGCGAGCGCCTCTTTATCTCCACATTGTGTTAACCAATTGGCAAGCATGAGATGCCCATGCTCGGTCAACACTGACTCGGGATGAAATTGAACGCCTTCGATTGGCAAAGTTTTATGACGCATCGACATCACAACACCGGTTTCAGTTTTTCCAGTTACCTCTAAATCTTTACCGATTGTTGCAGGCTCGACAGCAAGTGAGTGATAACGCGTTGCGGTAAATGGTGTTGGGATCGATGTAAAGACTCCCGCACCCGTGTGATGCACTTGCGAAGTTTTGCCATGAAGTAACTCAGGTGCACGAGACACTGTTGCGCCAAATGCGACACCAATTGCTTGATGGCCAAGACATACTCCGAAGAGTGGAATTTTATTTTCGGCGCAATACTTAATCATTGCAATGCTTACGCCAGCTTCTTCTGGTGTACCTGGCCCAGGTGAGATCAGCACGCCGTCATACTCGCTGGCAGCACTGGCTTGAACTTCATCATTGCGAAGAACGGTGCATACGGCCCCAAGTTGCTGCAGGTATTGCACCAAGTTAAAGACGAAAGAGTCGTAGTTATCGACAACGAGAATCCTGGTCATGAGGCAATTCTGGCCTATTCAAACGGTAGGCGGGGTGGCGAATTACTCTGGAAAGCGTGTAACCTTTCACCCATGCCAAAGTCGAAATTGCGTAAGAAGGTTCAGGAATCCCACGCCCACGAAGAGCAGATTCACGCGACCGAGCCACATGCTCCGCTAGAGAGTCCTTCGTGGTTGGCCCCTGTCATGGTCGCCAATTTCCTCATCGGCCTTTTCTGGATCGTCACCTTCTACGTCTCGCAGACTCAATATCCGGTTCCGGGAATCGGCGCGTGGAATATGATCATTGGATTCACCTTTATCGGCGTCGGCTTCTCGCTGGCGACCAAGTGGCGTTAACTACCTCGCTTCAAATCCTTTAGGAGCCTGAGGGCCAATTCTCAGCATTCTCCCAGCAACAGGGAGGAGTCTTTAGCTATGACAAAACCAAGTACTGGCCAGCGCATTCTCGTTGTCGATGACGAGACAAGCATTAGCGATCTCATCTCAACAAGCCTGCGCTTTGTAGGTTTTGATGTCCGCACTGCAGCTACTGGATCGCAGGCGTTGGCAGTTGCCGAAGAATTTAAACCACATGCAATCGTTCTCGATGTCATGCTTCCAGATCAAGATGGTTTTGAAGTCTGTCGCCAGATTCGTAATGAAGGTGCACAAGTGGGCGTTCTCTTTCTCACCGCTAAAGATGGCATGGAAGATAAAGTTGCCGGCTTAACAATCGGTGGCGATGATTACATGACAAAGCCATTTAGTTTAGAAGAGTTAGTGGCACGTCTTCGGGCACTTTTGCGTCGCATCGGTGTTGTTGAGATGGATCACGATGATGAAAAAATCCGTTTTGCAGATCTTGAACTTGATGAAGCAACTCACGAAGTACATCGTGCCGGAAATCTTTTGGATCTATCCCCCACAGAATTTTTACTTACACGTTACCTGCTGATTAACTCTGATCGAGTTGTCTCAAAGGCGCAGATTCTCGATCATGTCTGGGAGTACGACTTTAGAGGCGATGCTGGAATTGTTGAAACGTATATCTCGTATCTCCGAAAGAAGATTGATATCTACGAACCACCACTGATTCATACTGTCCGTGGTGTTGGCTACCGACTTCGAGTTCCAAGCGAAAAATAATGAGTAGCCCTTTCTCGCAATGGAGTTTGCGCAACCGCTTAGTACTAGGTGTTGTCATTCTCTCGACTCTTGGATTTATTGCATCGGGTGTCGTTGCGCAGAATCAACTGAAATCATTTCTTATCCATCAAATTGATGATCAGCTTATAAATGTAGGCTCTGGCGCTCTCCCCCGAGTTAACCTTGCAGGAATTGTTGATGATGATGAATATCAAGAGCGTCGTGGAGGCCCAGAGCGCGATGACGATGATGTTCCGCAAACCCCGCTAGATCGAGTGCCTACAAGTACTTCCTTGACGCTTTTAGATAGCAATGGTGCTGTCGTTGGTGGAATTGGCGGAGACCTGAACAGAGTCTCTGTCAGAGATTACATCGCTGGTTACACACCTACAGAAGTTGCTGAATTTGAAGGTCGGCCATTTACCATCAAGGCAAAAGGCGAAAACTTTCGAGTATTGGCACTCCCTCTTCCATCAAATCTTGGTTCTGTAGCAATTGCACAATCACTCAGCGATGTTGATCGCACACTCTCTCGTCTGCAGTGGCTTTTTCTCCTTATTGGGTTTGTAATTGTAGGACTTATCGCATTTGCTTCTCGCACAATGATTAAAGTTGGTCTTAAGCCACTTTCAGATGTTGAAGTGACAGCCGCACAGATCGCCGCCGGTGATCTTTCTGCGCGACTTCCTGAGGCAAAGCCAAGTACTGAGGTTGGTCGTTTAACTACATCACTCAACACAATGCTTGCCCGTATTGAAGAATCATTTACCGTTCGTAAAACCAGTGAAGACAAATTGCGCCGCTTTGTAGCAGATGCTTCTCACGAACTTCGTACACCACTCACCGCAATCCGAGGCTTTGCAGAACTTCACCGACAAGGCGCCGTTTCGGGAGAAGAAGAAACTAAACAGTTGCTTGCGCGCATTGAAGGTGAATCAATTCGCATGGGTTCACTTGTAGAAGATTTATTGCTCCTTGCTCGTCTTGATCAAGCTCGAGAGATGGAACATCTGCCGGTAGATATTGCTCAAGTGACAAAAGATGCTGTTGCATCGGCACAGGTTGCTGGCCCCGAGCATCCAATCTCGCTCATTGGTGACGTCGATGAGCTCTATGCACTCGGTGATCAACATCGTATTCATCAAGTCGTTGCAAACTTATTAGCAAATGCGCGTACACACACTCCCGTCGGTACGCCGATTACCGTTTCAATTGCTCAGAGCAGCGACGGTGTGCGAATTGCAGTAAGAGATAGCGGCCCTGGACTAAGCGAAGAAGATCAAAAACGTATCTTTGAACGCTTCTACCGCGCAGATTCCTCCCGTGTTCGTATAGATGGAGAAGGAAGCGGATTAGGACTCTCCATCGTTGATGCTGTGATGAAGGCTCACGGAGGAAGTGTCTCTGTGAGCTCAGAGATAGGTAAGGGTTCGACCTTTACCTTGTTCTTTCCACAGCAAACAGAGGTAGAAATTTAATTACTGCTGTGGCCCGAGGGATTCCATCGCGCGTAGAGTTTCGATGCGCTCTTCAATTGGCGGATGCGTTGAGAAAAGTTTAGAGACTGCTTTTCCGTCTAACGGTGACTCAATCCAGATGTGTGCGACTGCATTTGATTTCTGTCTAACAACAGTGGAATCCGCAGCAAGTGTTTCCAGTGCGCGACGAAGACCAGCAGGATTACGTGTAAATGAGACGGCCGTTGCATCAGCTAATGACTCGCGGCGGCGTGAAATTGCACTGCGCAAGAGCATCGCAGCAATTGGTGCAAGGATCAAAATTGCGAGAGAGACGATAAGTAGAAGCGGATTTTGATTACTATCGCGGCGATCACGACCGCCACCAAACCACATCATGCGAGTAAGAAAATCACTCAAGATTGCAATCGCACCGGCTGTTGTTGCCGCAACTGCCGAGACTAGAGTGTCGCGATTTGCAACATGTGACATCTCGTGAGCAATAACGCCTTGCAGCTCGTCACGATCCATTACTTCAAGGATCCGTGTAGTAAATGCGATGAGTGCATGATCAGGATTACGCCCAGTCGCAAATGCATTTGGCGCACTATCTTCTACGATCGCAACCTGAGGCATTGGCAATCCGCTTGCGATCACAACTTCTTCAATCAGATTAAAGAGTTCTGGATTATCTTCGCGTTGAATAACACGAGCACCTGTCATCGTTAAAACTAATTTATCCGAGCCGTAATACGAGCCCCAGACACCAACGAGTGCGATTCCCACTGCAAGTGGAACTACAAAAGTTGTTGTTCCCGCACCAAAATAGGTGAGTGCGGCATATGCAACAAGCCATGTAAGTAGACCCATTGCAGCCAAGAGAAAGTATGTCTTGCGCTTGTTCGCTCCTTGCGCGCTACGAAAATTCGAAGCCATCAGTCTTAGAAAGTAACCTTAGGCACTTCGCGCGATTGTGGATCTTCTACTTCATAGAATGGGCGAGCGCTTACCTTTGCCAGGCCAGCGAAGAAACTTGTAGGGATCGTTGCAACAGCTTCATTAAGTGCGCGCACATTGTCGTTATAGAACTGGCGAGCAAAGGCAACTTTATTCTCAGTTGTCGAAAGTTCTTCCTGGAGTGCAAGAAAGTTTGTGGATGCTTTGAGGTCTGGATATGCCTCAGCAACTGCGAGCAATCCGCGAAGTGCTTGTGTCAACATGCCATCTGCTGCAGCAACATCTGCAACCCCTGTAGCTGATGTTGCTTTTGCGCGGGCTGATACAACTGCATCAAAGGTTGATTGTTCGTGAGTTGCGTATCCCTTAACTGTCTCAACAAGGTTTGGGATGAGGTCTGCACGACGCTTGAGTTGAACTTCGATCTGTGCGAATGCTTCGTCGACGCTGATGTTTAAGCGGACGAGGCGGTTGTATTGGGCAACAATAAAGATTACTAAGAGTGCGATGACTCCGATGACGACAAAGATTTCCATACTTACTTCAACCCCTACTCGCTTCAATTCCTTAGCGGCAAGGGATATTCCCTGCCAGTTAGTCGATCTTACTCCGGTGGAAGTTAAGGAAAGAGCGGCTAGGTGTTGGCCCACGTTGACCTTGGTAGCGTGATCCGTATTTTTCGCTGCCATATGGATGTTCGGCAGGGGATGAAAGTTTGATCAGACAGAGCTGACCGATCTTCATTCCCGCAAATAACTTCACGGGAAGGTTTGCAACATTAGAAAGTTCTAGTGTGATGTGTCCAGAAAATCCTGGATCAATAAATCCTGCGGTGGAGTGTGTGAGCAGACCTAAGCGACCAAGGGAAGACTTTCCTTCTAAGCGACCGGCGATGTCATCGGGAAGTGTGATCACTTCATAGGTGCTCGCCAAAACGAATTCTCCTGGGTGCAAGATAAATGGTTCGGCCCCTTCGGCGATGACTTCTCGGGTCAGCTCAGGCTGCTCGAGGGACGGATCAATTACTGAATACTTGTGGTTTTCAAAGACGCGGAAGAATTTATCTAGGCGCACATCGACAGAAGATGGCTGGATCATCGCCTCGTGGAAGGGTTCGCAGCCAACTCGGCCTGCCTCAATCTCTGCGCGAATATCGCGATCACTAAGTAGCACGGCGCGAGCCTATCTCTCGAAGCCGGGAAATAGTTGAAGGCGCTACTTGCATAAGTTACTGGCGGGTAGCACCATATCGCCATGAGCCATTACATAGCCAACCTCCGTGACATTGAATTCTGCCTCTTTGACCTCTTGGGTCGCGACAAAGTAATGGGGACCGCGCCTTATGGCGAAGTCGATCGCGATACCGCAGTCGGCATGTTGGAAGAGATGAAGCGCCTATGTGAAAATGATTTGGCAGCATCTTTTGTTGAAGGTGATCGAGTTGGTGCGATTCTCAATAAAGAAACTGGAAATGTCACACTGCCAGAAAGTTTTAAGAAATCTTACAAAGCTTACGTCGATGGTGAATGGTGGCGCCTTGATGCACCTGTTGAACTGGGCGGAATGAAAGTTCCACCATCTGTTCGCTGGGCAATGGCTGAAATGGTTCTGGGTTCAAACCCTGCAATTCATATCTATGCATCTGGTTATGCATTCGCTCATGTTGCATTTGCTCTTGGAACACCAGAGCAGAAGAAGATTGCAAAGCTCATGGTTGATAAACACTGGGGTGCAACGATGCAACTCACAGAACCTGATGCAGGTTCAGATGTTGGTGCGGGTCGATCAAAAGCTGTTGAACAAGCAGATGGAACATGGCACATTACCGGAACAAAGCGTTACATCACTTCAGGAGACGCCGACTTTTACGACAACGTTGTGCACTTTGTTCTTGCTCGTCGTGAAGGTGGCGGACCAGGCACAAAGGGTCTCTCACTATTCCTTATCCCTAAATTCATGTTTGATTTTGAAACTGGAGAACTCGGAAAGCGCAACGGAGTTTATGTCACGGCGCTGGAAGATAAAATGGGACTTAACGTTTCAGCGACCTGTGAAGTTAACTTGGGTGAACACGAACCTGCAGTTGGCTATCTCTTAGGTGATGTCCATCAAGGTATCGCTCAGATGTTTAAAGTTATTGAATTTGCCCGCATGATGGTGGGAACAAAAGCTATTGCAACACTCTCTGCCGGTTACCAGCAGGCTTTGCTCTATGCAAAGCAGCGTATCCAGGGCGGAGATATGAAGGTGATGAACGATAAGGCCTCACCGCGTGTGGCCATTATTAAGCATCCTGATGTGCGCCGTTCGCTGATGGTTCAAAAGTCATATTCTGAAGGTATGAGAGCCCTTGTTCTCTACACCGCATCGATTCAAGATGAGATCGAGCTCGCTGAAATTGCTGGCGATAAAGATCGTGTAGCCGAGATGATTGCACTTAATGATCTAATGCTTCCAATTGTTAAGGGTTACGGTTCAGAAAAGTCTTGGACACTTCTTGGAACTGAATCACTTCAAACATTTGGTGGCGCTGGCTTTACTCGCGATTGGCCAATTGAACAATATGTGCGCGATGCCAAGATCGATACTTTGTATGAAGGAACTACAGCGATCCAAGGTCTTGACTTCTTCTTCCGCAAAATTGTAAAAGACGGTGGAAAAGCCCTAGGGATCCTCGGTAAAGAGATTGGTGCATTTGCTGCAACTGGTGGCGCACACGATGCGCAGAAGCAAGCGCTACTTAAGGCACTTGGCGATCTGCAAGGTATGGTTGGAGTTCTTGTTGGCCACGCAATGGCATCACAAGAGAAAGCTGATGAGATCTACAAGGTTGGTCTCAACACTTCTCGTGTGCTGATGGCTGTTGGTGACATCATCACCGCGTGGCTCTTGCTACGTCAGGCCGATATCGCAACCGAAAAGCTTGCATCCGGTGCGGGTAAAGATGCAGCTTTCTTTGAAGGAAAGATTGCATCAGCTCACTTCTTTGTTGCTAACTATCTGCCACATATCACTGCTGATCGCAAGATCGTAGAGGGCACAGATAGCGCGATCATGGAGATTTCCGAGAACGCTTTTTAATCAGATACTCTTATCGGATGCTTAATCGCTTCCGAGGTGAGATATACCTGATCGCAGGTGCGCTCTTCTTCTCATTTAATGGTGTGATCTCAACTCTTGTCTTAGATCACTTATCGCCATTTCGCCTGACTCAGGTGAGATGTATCGGAGCATTCGCAATACTCTTTCTGATTGTTGCTTCCCGCAATTTTCAATCCTTGAAAGCTACCCGCAGCGAAGTGCCTATCTTGATCTTGCTGGGCATCATCGGCTTTGCCGCTGTGCAGGCTGGCTATTTCCTGGGAATCCAACGCGGAGTGCCCTTAAGTCTTGTCCTGATTATCGAATTCACCGCACCGATTTGGATCGTTCTCTGGATTAAATTCGTTCAGAAGAAGGCTGTCCCCAACGGTATGTGGGGCGGAATAGCACTGGCCTTTGTTGGTCTGATCTTTATCGCAAAGGTGTGGGATGGTCTCACCTTCGATCTTCTTGGAATTATTGGTGCACTTGTCTCAGCCTTCGCACTTGCAGTTTATTTCCTCGTTGGATCCTCAGTGGGTGAGAAGCGTTCTGCGCAATCAATCACCGTCTGGGGACTTGGAATGGCAGGTCTGACATGGGCGATTGTGATGCCAGTGTGGCAATTCCCGTTTGAAGTTTTTACCATGGATATGAATCTGCAGGGAATCTTTGATGGAACATTCGTACCGGGATGGGTTTTGATCACGTGGATTATCCTGATGGGAACGATCGTTCCTTACCTCTTTGTAGTTGGCGGCCTACGTAGATTATCTCCATCGACAAGCAGCGTCATGGGAATGTTAGAGCCAGTGATGGCTGGTGCATTTGCATGGATTTGGTTGGCACAGAGTTGGGCGCCAATCCAACTGGGTGGCGCTGCAATTGTTCTTGTCGGAATCTATATTGCAGATAAAGCAAAGATTGCAGTAACGAGCGAAAAATAACTACTCGTTCCAAGCTCCATCGCCAGGTGAAGCTGGCTGACTAAAATCTTGTGGTTGTGATGATGTGAAGTCGCGACCAGCTCCAGGATTTTCAGCCATATCTGTAAAGCGCGCAAAGTGAAGTTGTGCTGAAACTTTAATTACTCGAGTCGGTCCGTTACGGTGTTTTGCAACATGAAGATCGGCTTCGCCCTGGCGGTTTTGCGGGTCATAAATATCTTCGCGGTGTAACAAGATCACCACGTCAGCGTCCTGTTCGATCGAACCAGATTCACGAAGATCTGAGAGTTGTGGCCGCTTATCGGTACGTTGTTCCGGTCCACGGTTGAGCTGTGAGATAGCGATGACGGGAATATCAAGTTCCTTCGCCATAAGTTTGAGTTGGCGCGAGAATTCAGAGACTTCTTGCTGACGATTTTCAACCTTCTTGCCTGAAGACATCAGCTGGAGGTAGTCGATAACAATGAGTTTGAGGTCGTGGCGCTGCTTAAGGCGGCGCGCTTTTGCGCGGATCTCCATCATTGAAAGGTTCGGTGAGTCATCGATAAAGAGTGGGGCATCAGAGATCTCACCCATACGGCGAGCAAGTTTTGCCCAATCATCATCGCTGAGTTGTCCGGAACGAATGCTGTTAAGTCCCACGCGCGCTTCCGCTGAGAGCATACGCATTGTGATTTCAGACTTCGACATTTCAAGAGAGAAGATCACTGCACATTTATTTTCGTGAATTGCTGCATGGCGTGCAATATCAAGACCAAGAGTTGATTTACCAACAGCGGGACGAGCTGCAAGAACAATCATGTTGCCGGCATGGAAACCATGTGTCAAAAGATCAAGGTCACGGAAACCACTCATCACACCTTCAGCGCCACCACCTTTAGAGATTGCTTCAATCTCATCGAGTGCTTGTGGCAAAATTGTTGAGAGTTGAACATAATCTTCTGATGTACGTCGCTCTGTAACAGCGTAAACTTCAGCTTGCGCTTGATCTACTGCATCATCAACTTCGCCTTCGGTGTTATATCCAAGTTGAACAATTTTTGTTCCTGCTTCAACAAGGCGGCGCATGATTGCATGTTCGAGAATAATCTTTGCGTAGTAACCGGCATTTGCAGCTGTAGGTACTGAAGAGATAAGTGTGTGTAGATACGGTGCGCCACCTGCGCGTGCGATATCTCCACGCTTTGTAAGTTCTGCCGAAACTGTAATCGCATCAGCTGGTTCGCCGCGGCCATAGAGATCGAGGATTGCATCGTAGATAAGTTCGTGTGCCGGGCGATAGAAATCGCGTTCACGAATAACTTCAATCACATCTGCAATTGCTTCCTTCGAGAGCATCATTGCGCCAAGAACAGATTGTTCTGCGATGAGATCTTGTGGTGGTGTGCGCTCAAACTCCGCGCCAACAGTCTGATAGTTGCGCGATGAGTTGTTAGGAAGTTCTGCGATGCTCACAGTGCCCACACTCCCATCTACCTCTGACATGACGTGACTCTTAGTCACGAGCGAAACTTAGGTGAGGGCAGCCCCTCAACGCTAAATTGTTGAATCTGCGCTGTGGAGAAGGTGTGTATAAGGGGGTGAATAACTGGGGACATCCCTGTGGACGGGTGTGTATAAGGTGTGGGTAACTCGCCTCGCTACGTGAAGAAAGGGTTAAAAGTCCTGTTCAGAGCCTACTTTCTCCTCCACAGGGTGAACGGGGAAGAAAGTTTTCAAAGTCTTACCTGGTGAGATCGGCTGCTCCCAGAGGATGGAGGGCAGCGGTGGGAAGATTCCAGACATGATTATGGATTACGCGCTCTATCGCAATGGAGAGCGGGCTCTTGATGGCTCAACTATCTCTGAGCTCATCGCAAGTGCACGCAAAGATGGCGGTTTCCTCTGGGTTGGTGTGAGTGAACCAACGAGTGAGGAATTTGATGGCCTTGTACAAGATTTTCATCTTCACCCTTTAGCTGTCGAAGATGCAATTCAAGCAAAGCAGCGTCCTAAACTTGAAACCTACGAAGAAATGACTTTTGTTGTAGTTCGCACTACCTTCTACGAAGAAAGTGCAAGCCAGGTGACAACTGGTGAGATTTTGGCATTTATTGGGGATCATTACATTGTTGTAGTCCGACACGGAGAAGGTTCACCTCTTACCGGAGTTCGCGGTCGTTTGGAACAAAATCCTGCATTATTAAAACTCGGTCCATACGCAGTGCTTCATGCAATTGTTGATCGGGTGATCGATTCATATATCGCAATTGCTGCAGAGTTAGAGAAAGATGTAATCGAAGTTGAGCAGAGCGTTTTTAGCGATCGCAAGGCGTATAACTCGGAGAAAATTTATTTCTTAAAGCGTGAACTCTTAGAATTCAGCCATGCCATTCATCCACTGCAAGTTCCATTGCAACGCCTAGCCGTCGATTTCAATGACATTGTTCCGGATGAACTCGCGCCATTTTTCCGCGATACCCTCGATCATCTTCAAAGCGCAGTCGATATTGCAGATGCACTCGACAATCTCTTAACATCAGCACTTAGCGCTGACCTTGCACATGTGCAGGTGCAACAGAATGAAGATATGCGCAAGATTACTTCATGGGTAGCGCTCGCTGCGACACCAACAATGCTTGCCGGAATTTATGGAATGAACTTTGATCACATGCCTGAACTGCGATGGACATTTGGATATCCACTTGTCATGGGCGTTATGGCTCTTGTAACAGGCACTTTGTATTACAAATTTAAGAAATCTAACTGGCTCTAGCTGCTGAAATAAGAAAAGCCCCCCGCTTTCGCAAGGGGCTTTTACTTAATTACTGATTATTTAGCTGGTACTACTGAGACGGTAACGCTTGCTACAACTCCGTGAGCAAGTGAAACTTTGACTGCATGGTTGCCAGTCTTCTTGATATGCCCAGCAGTCTTGATGCTGTGACGATCAATATCCGTACCTGCAGCTGCCTTGATTGCAGCAGCAACATCTTTATCTGTAACAGAACCGAACAAACGACCGTTTGCTCCGACCTTTACAGTGATAACGATTGATGCCTTCTCAAGTGCTGCCTTGATCTCTTTAGCGTGATCGATATCGCGGACCTCGCGTGCAGCACGTGCACGACGGATTCCTTCGATCTGTTTTTCGCCACCGAGTGACCATGCGATTGCTACGCCACGTGGCAACAAGAAGTTGCGGGCGTAACCATCTTTAACAGAGACAACGTCGCCTGCGCTACCGAGCTTTGCTACTTCGCGAGTAAGAATAAGTTTCATTATTGATTACCCCCTTAGCGAGCTGTCGATGTGTAAGGCAAGAGTGCAACTTCGCGGCTGTTCTTTACAGCCGTTGCAATCGAGCGTTGGTGTTGTGTGCATGCGCC
>Ga0315907_10000520_pt1 | contig 55576 bp, 54 predicted proteins | sample LakEriMetagenome_3_FD_203525 | JGI IMG/M metagenome (GOLD analysis project Ga0315907, IMG submission 203525) | Freshwater fungal communities from buoy surface, Lake Erie, Ohio, United States - Buoy 12 MA123 | ecosystem: Environmental > Aquatic > Freshwater > Lake > Lake biofilm | place: USA... | reverse complement strand
TTCATGTTTCTCTTTTAAATCCGGAAATGCAATAAATCCGTCATGAACCGGTGGCATAAAGAGCCTCATGAACCGATACCGAACAATCTTCATTTCCGATGTGCACCTCGGCACGCCCGGTTGCCAGACCGCATTCCTTCTCGATTTCCTCCGGCACAACGATGCCGAAACGATTTATCTGATCGGCGACATCATCGATGGCTGGCGACTGAAAAAATCCTGGTATTGGCCGCAGGAGCATAACGATGTGTTGCAGAAGCTGCTGAAAAAAGCACGTAAAGGCTGCCGTGTCATCTATGTTCCCGGCAACCATGATGAAGCAGGGCGCCAGTTTGCAGGCATGTCGTTCGGAAGGATCCGCATCAGGCATGAGGACATCCATGTGCTTGCCGATGGCCGCCGCCTGTGGGTGACCCATGGCGATCTGTTCGATGGCGTGATGCAATACGCGCGCTGGCTGGCCTACCTTGGCGATTGGCTGTACAGCGTCATCCTGGTCGCCAACCGCTGGTTTAACCGTTTACGCATCCGGTTCGGTTATCCGTACTGGTCGCTGTCGCAGTACCTGAAGCACAGCGTCAAGAATGCGGTCAGCTTCATCAGCAGCTTCGAAACCATGATGGCGCATGAAACGCGCCGACGCGGCTGCGATGGTGTGGTCTGCGGGCACATCCACAAGGCCGAGATCAAGATGATCGACGGCATCCTTTACTGCAATGACGGGGATTGGGTCGAGAGCCTGACTGCCATGGTCGAACATGCCGACGGCCGTCTGGAGATCGTGCACTGGAATGACATCAAGGCCGCCGTCCCGGAGCGACAGCTCCGGATCACCAAGGTTTCCGTCAACAGCGAACGCATCCTGGAGAGCACCGAATGAAAATTGCGATTGTCACCGATGCCTGGAGCCCGCAGATCAACGGCGTGGTTAAAACCCTGGAGCAGACGGTGCATTGTCTGCAGACTGCCGGCCATGAGGTGCTTGTCATCGAGCCATCCCGCTTCAGAACGATTGCCTGCCCGGGCTATGATGAAATCCGTTTATCCCTGCTGCCCTACAGAACGGTGCGTGCATTGCTTTCCGGATTCGCCCCCGATGCGATTCACGTGGCCACGGAAGGCCCTCTCGGATTCGCGGCAAGACGTTATGCTTTGAAGCACGGGTTGAACTTCACCACAGCCTATCACACCAAGTTTCCCGAATATCTCGAAGCGCGCACCGGCATTCCGGCGCGCTATTTCTACCCGGCCATGCGCTGGTTCCATCATCCGGCAAAGGCCGTGATGGTTTCCACCGACAGCGTCATTGCCGAGTTGCAGGTCAAGGGCTTCTATAATCTGGTGAAATGGAGCCGCGGTGTGGACATGGCGCTGTTCGATGCTGGCTTGCCGCGTACAGGTCGTGACGCTGCCGATCCGGTATTCCTCTACGTCGGCCGCATTTCAGTCGAGAAGAACCTCGAGGCGTTCCTGGATCTGCCTCTGCCGGGGGAAAAATGGCTGGTCGGCGATGGTCCTGCATTGGAGGCATTGTCCGAGCGCTATCCGGCGGCGGTGTTCTTCGGCGCGAAAACCCATGCGGAACTTGCCGAAATTTACCGCATGGCGGATGTGTTCGTATTCCCCAGCAAAACCGATACTTTCGGTCTGGTCCTGCTGGAGGCCATGGCCTCAGGGCTTCCGGTGGCCGCCTATCCGGTGGCTGGCCCCCGCGATGTCCTGGCGGGCTGTGAAGCTGCGGCACTGCGCAGCGACCTCCTGGAAGCCTGCATGACTGCCCTTGATCTGGATCCGAAGCATGCCATTGCTCATGCCCGGAAATATTCATGGCAGAGCACCACCGGGCAGTTCATCCGCAATTTGTATCCCAACCTGAAGGAGGACGCCTTGCTCACGGACCATCAGGCCGCATCAAGGGCTCAGACGGTCTTATCCCGGTAACGGCAAAAGCTGCGCACCACGCAGTTCGGACACTCCGGTTTGCGTGCCTTGCACACATAGCGTCCGTGCAGAATCAGCCAGTGGTGGGCATCAACGAGGAACTCCGCCGGAACCGCCTTCAGCAGTTTATCTTCAACCTGGCGCACGGTTTTACCCGTTGCCAGACCGGTACGGTTGGCAACCCGGAAGATGTGCGTATCGACTGCCATGGTCGGTTCACCGAAAGCGGTGTTGAGCACGACATTCGCGGTTTTTCGACCGACGCCGGGCAATGCTTCCAAGGCATCCCGCGCCCGCGGAACCTCGCCGCCGTGACGTTCGATCAGAAGCCTGCAGGTTTCGAAGACATTGGCGGCTTTGGCATTGTAGAGACCGAGCGTACTGATGGTCTTGCGCAGCGCCGGCAAACCGAGTGCCAATATCGCCTGCGGCGTATTGGCTGCCGGATAAAGGCGGCGCGTGACTTTGTTCACGCCGACATCGGTGGACTGTGCCGACAGCATGACCGCAATCAGCAACTCGAATTCATTGGTATAGAGCAGTTCGGTCTTCGGATGCGGATTGAGTTCGCGCAGGCGGCTGAAGAATTCAATGCGGTCGGCCGCTTTCATGCGTCATCGCCTTTTTCGGCCAGCGCCTTGGCGCGTGCGAGTGCCCGGGCCAAGGGATCACCAAGCACCTGTCGGCGCTTAAGGTCGGCATCGCATGCAATCCGTTCCAGCCGTGAATTGCGGCGTTCAAAACGGTGTTTCAGCGCGGAGGCGCGTGCAAGCCGTGCTTCGCCCAGCAGGGCTTTGGCGCGGGCGAGGGCATCCGTGTCCATCATCATTTACCTGCAAAAGCAGCCGGACGCCGCTGCAGAAAAGCCTCGGTGCCTTCGCGCATGTCTTCGGTGGCGAACATCAGGCCGAAGGTCTGGCTTTCGTAATCCAGGCCGACATCCAGCGAGGCCTCGGCGCCGTAGCGGATGCAGTCGAGCACGCCACGCAGGGCCAAGGGCGCCAGCGATGCGATATACATTGCCAGTTTTTCGGTTTCTTCTTCCAGAACGTCCGGGGAGTGCACACGTGTCACCAGATTGACCGACAAAGCGCGTGCGGCATCAATCGGCTGGCCGCTCAGGCACAGGTCCAGTGCGACCGCCTTGCCGCTCAGGCGTATCAGACGCTGGCTGCCGCCGAAACCCGGAATCAATCCGAGATTCACTTCCGGCTGCCCGAGTTTCGCGGTGCTGGCGGCGATGCGGATAGCGCAGGCCATAGCCAGCTCCAGACCGCCTCCTAGAGCGAAGCCATTGATCATGGCAATGACCGGTTTCCCGCATTGCTCGATGGACAGCATCAGGTTCTGACCGAGCTTGGAGAAATCACGGGCTTCGATGGCGCTTAAGCCGCTCATCTCGGCAATATCCGCGCCGGCAACGAAGGCCTTCGGTCCGCAACCGGTCAGCACAATCACGCGCACTTTCGCATCAAGGCTCAGGCTATGGAAGGCGGAGTGCAGGTCCTGAAGGGTGGCCCGATTCAGGGCGTTCAGTTTATCCGGACGGTTGATGCGAATCCAAGCGACATTGTCTTTCAATTCAATCAACAGGTTAGCGTAAGTCATGAGGAGGGTATCCGTCGGTTGGAACTAAAGCTTTGGGTCGGCGGTCGAAGCGTGCATGGCCATTACTGGCAGAACAGCCGGTGAATGGGTATTCTATCAACCTGTCGAGAGCATTTTTGCTCTTTTTTCACTCTGGAGAGACTATGAAGTTGCAATTGCTGTCGGCCGTCCTGGCCTCAACCTTGGCCACCGCCGCCCTGGCGCAAACCGCTCCCGCCGCTAGTGGCCCGGTCGACAAAGCCGCCCTGGCTTATGCCCTCGGTTATGATTTCGGCCGCAATATGGCCGATCAAGCTCCGGGTCTGGATGTCACTGCCATCAACCGCGCCATCCAAGACGGTTACGCCAAACGTCCGCCGACCATCGCTCCGGAAAAACTGGAAGCCACCATGGTCGCTTACCAGAAGCAACGCGAAGCTGAAGCCAAGTCCCGCTTCGATACCGCAGCCCGCGAAAACAAACTGAAATCTGATGCGGTCATCGCCTCCAACAAAACCAAGCCCGGCGTGGTCACCCTGCCGAGCGGCATCCAGTACAAGGTCATCGAAGCCGGTGCCGGTGCCAAGCCCAATCTCAACAGCAATGTCGAGTTCAACTTCTCGGGCGCATTGGCAACGACTGGCCAGGCCTTCGTCAGCACCTTCGCCGACGTCAAGCCGGTTTCCGGCAAGTTGAGTGATGTGGTCAAGCTGCCGGGCATGCAGGAAATCATGCAGCAGATGCCGAATGGCGCCCGCTGGCAGGTGCTGTTGCCGCCCGAAAAAGCATGGGGCAACGGCATCGAGTCCGCCCGCGGCGGCCCTGGCCCGAATCAGGCCATTCTGCTGGATATCAAACTGATCTCCGTCAAGTGATGAAAGAGCCCCGGTCCGCCGGGGCTTTACGGTTATGGCTCAGCCCGTTCTCAGCCCCTGTGTGGGCATCTGTACCGTCAACGCCCATGGCTTTTGCGAAGGTTGCTTTCGGAGCCTGAGTGAAATCGGCGATTGGCTGACTTACAGCCCGGAGCGGCGCGAATACCTTATGGAAACCGTGCTGCCGCAGCGCGAAAGCGAATCCTGAAATGCCGCAGGCCATCTGGCAGCAGGTGCAGCGCGCGCTTTTGAGCGAATCCGATGTGCTGCAGGCTGTTCCGCATAATCTCGCCGAGCTGGAATCCTTTCTGCCGGAAGCCGAGGCCTTTGCACCGGCTTCGGTGCTGTGCGGCCTGGTGCCGCGCGTCGATGGCCTGCATGTGCTGTTGACCAAACGCTCGCCGCACCTGCGCCACCATCCCGGGCAGATCAGTTTCCCCGGCGGCCGCATCGAAACCGCAGATGCCAATCCGTTCCAAGCCGCCTTGCGCGAGGCCCATGAAGAAATCGGTCTTCAGGCGGACAATGTGCGCCTACTGGGTTATCTCGACCCGCTGGTGACCATCACCGGTTACCGGGTATTTCCGGCGGTGGCGATGCTGGATCCGGGTTATCGGGCGGAACCCGATGGCGTGGAGGTCGCCGAACTGTTCGAAGCACCCTTGTCGTTGTTTCTCGATGCCGGTAACGAGCACCCCTTCGAGATCGAGTTTCGCGGTGCGATGCGCATGCTGAAGGAATTCCGCTGGCAGGATTACCGGATCTGGGGGGCAACCGCGAGTATGCTGATCAATCTACGCACGCGACTGGTAGCATTGTCATGAGCCTGATTTCTGCACCGGCGCTTGCCGGTAAACTGTTCGCACCGAATCTGAAAATCCTCGATGCCCGGTTTTCGCTGGCGGATGCGGCGCTTGGCCGCAATGAATACCTGCATAGCCATATCCGCGGCGCACAGTACATGGATCTTAATGCCGATCTGTCCGGACCCAAAACCGATGCACGTCTGGGCCGGCATCCGCTGCCTTCCCCGGCGCATTGGCAAACGGTACTGGAACGACTAGGTATTCGCCCGGAACACGAGGTGGTGATATATGACCAGGCCGACGGCGCCATGGCGGCAGCGCGCGCCTGGTTTCTGTTTGTGCTGGCCGGCCATGAAAACGTGACCGTACTGAACGGCGGCATGAATGCCTGGCTGGCGCTGGATCTTCCCACCGGATCTGTCATTGCCGAACCGGAGTTCTCACATTATCCGGTACATTTCCGTATGCAGCGCCTGATTGCCGAGGCTGAACTGAAAATCCGTATTCGAGACCCTGATGCCCTCTTGCTGGATGCCCGCGCGCCGGAGCGCTTCCGCGGCGAGCTTGAGCCGCTGGACCGCAAGGCCGGTCACATCCCCGGTGCGGTCAACCGATCTTATGCGCAGAATCTTGAGAACGGATTGTTCAAATCTCCCGATACCTTGCGTGCAGAGTTCGAAGCTCTGGCTGATAGTCGCAAGGAAATGCTACTCAGCTGCGGCTCGGGCGTCACCGCCTGCCACAATGCCCTGGCTTTGAGCCATGCAGGATTGGATCATTGGCGTCTTTTCGCGCCGAGCTGGAGCGGCTGGATTGCTGAGGACAGCAATCCGGTGGCTATCGGCGACTGATTACATCAAGACCTTATTTTTTCGGGAAAAGGCCCTGCAATACGCGCTGGGTTTCCTCCGAATACCAGCCCTTAAGGAACTGTTCCATCTGATCACCGGCGAAACCGTCAAGCGCCTGAACGATATCGGCGCGGGCAATCGCGCGCGAAATGCGCTGTGGCCCCTGCGGCAGCGCCGTGGTGCTTTTAAGCCAGGCCAATGCGGTTTCCACCACCGCTTCCTGGGGCGCCAGTTCGTCGATGATGCCGAGCGCATGCGCCTGCGCCGATTCAATCATGGCACCGGCCACAATCAACCGCTCAGCGCGGTGCGCGCCGACGATACGGCGCATCAGGTATTGGATGGCTTCGGGGACCGCCAGGCCCACTTGGGTTTCATTCAGGCCGATGCGGAACGGGCCTTCGGCCATGACACGGTAATCGCAGCACAGCGCAAGAACGCAACCGCCGGCCGGGTTGTGCCCGGAAATGGCAGCCGCCACCGGAATCGGGGATTTCGCCAAGGCGCGTGCGGCATCGAAGAAGCGCGACCAACAGGCGCACAGACCGTCTTCATCACAACCCAGCAGATAGGGCACATCCAACCCGCCGGAAAATACTTTGGTGCCACCGCTGAGCACGATGCCGGTGGCGCCGTTTCCGGGAGCGGACTGAACCGCATCCGTCAGTGCGTCAAGCATTGCGAAATTCAGGGCATTGACCGGCGGGCGTACCAATTTGATTTCATGGATATTGCCGTGCTGGATGATTTCGATCATGGCGATCTCGTGGATGATTTGGATTAGATGAACAGTGCTGCAATGTAGTCGGGCAGGGCGACCGTCTGGCCGGCACGGTCAATCCAGACCAATACCGTATAGCCTTCGGCATAGATTACCGAAGCATCCCCGGCACTATGGATGCGATGGCCGATGGTGGCACTCTTGCTTCCACGCTTTTCAGCAAACAGGGAAACGGTGATTTGCTCCGGCCAGACGATGGGTTTGCGGAAATCGACATGGATGGCTGCTACGATCGGCGCAGCATTTCCTTCCTGCCAGCCATTCTGTAGGCTGTTGAACCACTGCACACGGGTTTCTTCCACATAGCTGAGGTATTGGGCATTATTGACATGTCCGAGTGCATCCATCTCGCGCCAGCGCACATCCATGGTATGACTGAAAATCGGGTTCATTTGCGTGCCTTTTTCAGAAGCGGCGCCAGGAAGCGGCCGGTGTGTGAAGCCGGGTTGACGGCAACCTGTTCCGGCGTGCCCTCGGCGATGATCTGGCCGCCGCGGTAACCGCCTTCCGGTCCGAGATCGATGATCCAGTCCGCGGTCTTGATGACGTCGAGATTGTGCTCGATGACCACCACGGTATTGCCGTCGTCGCGCAGTTTGTGCAGGATCCCGAGCAGATGGTCGATATCATGGAAGTGCAGGCCAGTGGTCGGCTCATCGAGGATGTACAGGGTGCGGCCGGTATCGCGGCGCGACAGTTCCTTCGAGAGTTTCACGCGCTGCGCTTCGCCGCCGGAAAGCGTGGTGGCGGATTGTCCGAGCTTGATGTAACTCAGGCCGACATCCATCAGGGTTTCCAGTTTACGGGCCAGGGCCGGAACCGGTTTGAACAGTTCCAAGGCATCTTCCACGGTCATTTCCAGTACGTCGTGGATGGAATAGCCTTTGTACAGGATGTCCAGCGTTTCCCGGTTGTAGCGTTTGCCGTGACAGACATCGCAGGGGACATACACGTCCGGCAGAAAGTGCATTTCGACCTTGATCAAGCCATCGCCCTGACAGGCCTCGCAGCGGCCACCGCGCACGTTGAAGCTGAAGCGCCCGGGCGAATAGCCGCGCGCACGTGCTTCCGGAACCTGAGCGAATAATTCGCGCAGCGGCGTGAACAGACCGGTATAGGTTGCCGGGTTGGAGCGCGGGGTACGTCCGATCGGCGATTGGTCGATGTCGACTACTTTGTCGAACAGCTCGACACCGTCAATGGAGTCATGCGGGGCGATGGTGTGCGAAGCGCCGTTGAGTTCATTGGCGATGATCGGGAACAGGGTGTCATTGACCAGGGTCGACTTGCCGGAACCCGACACGCCGGTGATGCAGGTCAGCAGGCCGGCGTGAAGCGTCAGGTCGACATTTTTGAGATTGTTGCCGGTAGCCCCTTTCAGGGAAAGCTTCATGCGTGGATTCGGCTTGGTGCGTTTTTCGGGCAATTCGATTTTCTTCTTGCCGGACAGGTAGTCGCCGGTCAGCGAGTCTTTTGCTTTCAGGATGTCCTTCAGGACGCCTTGGGCGATGATGCGGCCGCCGTGGATGCCGGCGCCGGGGCCGATGTCGACGATATGGTCGGCGCTGCGGATGGCGTCTTCATCGTGTTCGACCACGATGACGGTGTTGCCGATGTCACGCAGGCGGGTCAGCGTGCCGAGCAGGCGCTCGTTGTCGCGCTGGTGCAGCCCGATGGAGGGTTCATCTAGTACGTACATGACGCCGACCAATCCGGCGCCGATCTGCGAAGCCAGACGGATGCGCTGGGCTTCACCGCCGGACAGCGTATCGGCTTTACGTTCCAGGCTGAGGTAATCCAGGCCGACATCCATCAGGAAGCGCAGACGCTCGAGGATTTCCTTGACGATTTTTTCGGCGATTTCGCCGCGCCAGCCGGCCACTTTCAACGCAGCGAAAAAGGCGGTGCAGGCGTCAATCGACATCCGGCTGATGTCGGTCAGGTTTTTGCCACCGACCAACACGTTCCGGGCCGAGCGGTTCAGGCGCGAGCCCTGGCATTCCGGGCATTCGCGGCTGGAGATGAATTTGCCCAGTTCCTCGCGGACGGCCTGCGATTCGGTTTCCTTATAACGCCGTTCGAGGTTGGGGATGATGCCCTCGAACACATGCTTGCGCACGGTCCGGCCACCGGCTTCGGTCAGGTAGGTGAATGCGATCTGTTCGCCGCCACTGCCGAATAGCACGGCCTGGCGCACCGGATCGGAAAGGTCCTGCCAGGGGTGTTCCGGATCAAAGCGGTAATGCTTGGCCAGTGAATGGATCAGCTGGAAGTAGTAGGCATTGCGCCGGTCCCAGCCGCGTATGGCGCCGGCCGCCAGGCTCAGCTCCGGATGCAGCACGACCTTGCCCGGGTCGAAGAACTGCGCGACCCCGAGCCCGTCGCACGACGGGCAGGCGCCCATCGGCGAATTGAACGAGAACAGACGCGGTTCGAGCTCGGTCAGCGAATAATCGCAGACCGGGCAGGAATACTTCGCCGAGAACAGGATGCTGGGTGTGTCGGCATCGTCCATTGGGGCCAATTCCGCACTTCCATCGCCCAACTTCAAAGCGGTTTCGAAACTTTCCGCCAGGCGTTGCTTGATGTCCTCGCGCGGTTTGAAGCGGTCGATGACCGCATCGATGCTGTGCTTCTGGCGCAGGGCAAGCGCCGGCACATCGTCGAGTTCATAGAGAACGCCATCGACCCGGGCACGCACATAGCCCTGGGCGCGCAGCTGGTCGAACACCTGCATGTGTTCGCCTTTGCGGTCCTTTATGACCGGTGCCAGCAGCATGAAGCGCTTTTCCGGGTCCTGAGCCAGCGTCTGGTCGACCATCTGGCTGACGGTCTGGGCGCTGAGCGGGTAATTGTGGTCCGGACAGTGCGGGGTGCCCACGCGCGCGAACAGCAAGCGCAGGTAATCGTAGATTTCGGTGATGGTGCCGACCGTGGAGCGCGGGTTGTGCGAGGTCGATTTCTGCTCTATGGAAATGGCCGGGGAAAGGCCCTCGATGTGATCGAGGTCCGGCTTTTCCATCACGCTCAGGAACTGCCGGGCATAGGACGACAGCGACTCGACATAACGGCGCTGGCCCTCGGCGTAGATGGTATCGAAGGCCAGCGAGCTCTTGCCCGAGCCGGACAGGCCGGTGATGACAATCAGCTTGTCACGGGGCAGATCGAGGTCGATGTTCTTCAGGTTGTGGGTACGGGCGCCGCGGATGCGGATAAAGTCCATCATAGGGGTCGGATACGGCCGGGAATCAATCGTTCAGTCTATCAGGAAGCGATGGCCGGGCGGTAGTCTGAACGGCGGTTCAGCCTCGCCCCGCCAAGCCCCCCGATGGGCTTGGCTGAAGCCCCAAGCATGTTGACTTTGCAGGGATTTAGGCGCATAATCTCGCGTCTGGGCTTCGACCAAAGTCCGGGTTTTTCCAAAATAACTACAGAGGAATCCAGGTCATGTACGCAATTATCGTTACCGGCGGTAAACAATACCGCGTGATGAAGGACGAAGTGCTCCGCGTCGAGAAGCTCGATGCCGAAGCCGGTGCCAACGTCGAAATCAATGAAGTCCTGCTGGTCGGCAACGGCGACAGCGTCACCGTCGGCACCCCGACTGTGGCCGGCGCCAAAGTCACCGCGACCATCAAGTCGCACGGCCGTCTGGACAAAATCCGCATCGTGAAATTCCGCCGCCGTAAGCATCATCGCAAGCAGATGGGCCATCGCCAGCATTTCACCGAAATCCAAATTACCGGCATCACTGCCTAAGACCGAGGAGAAAACGTCATGGCATCGAAAAAAGGCGTAGGCTCGACCCGCAACGGCCGCGATTCCAACCCGAAATACCTGGGCGTCAAGATTTACGGCGGCCAAGCCATTGAAGCAGGCAACATCATCATCCGTCAGCGCGGCACCGAGTTCCACCGCGGCGCCAACGTCGGCATGGGCCGTGATCACACCCTGTATGCACTGGTCGACGGCACCGTCGATTTCGCCGTGAAAGGCCCGAAAAAGCGCCGCACGGTCAGCGTGGTTCCGGCCGAATAAGCCATCCGCGCTTGTCGGAGAAACCCCGCTTCGGCGGGGTTTTTCATTTAAGCTAAACATCATTTTCCCCGGGGAGAATACCCATGAAGTTCGTGGATGAGGCAGTCATTACAGTCACTGCCGGCAATGGCGGCAATGGCTGCATCAGTTTCCGCCGGGAAAAATTCATTCCGCTCGGCGGCCCCGACGGCGGCGATGGCGGCGACGGCGGCAGCGTCTGGCTGGAAGCCGACGAAAACCTGAACACCCTGGTCGATTTCCGCCATGACCGCTACTTCAAGGCCCAGCGTGGCCAGAACGGCATGGGCCGGCAGATGTTCGGCAAGGCCGGCGAAGACATCACCATCAAAGTGCCGATCGGCACTGAAGTGGTGAACGTCGCCACCGATGAAATCATCGGTGATCTGACCGAGCACGGCGCCCGCATGCTGGTCGCCCAGGGCGGCGAGGGCGGCAAGGGCAACGTTCACTTCAAGAGTTCGGTCAACCGTGCACCACGCAAAGCCAGCAACGGCACGCCCGGCGAAGAGCGCGAAATCCGCCTTGAAATGAAGCTGCTGGCCGATGTCGGTCTGCTCGGATTCCCCAATGCCGGCAAGTCCACCTTCATCCGCGCGGTTTCCGCGGCCACGCCGAAAGTCGCCGATTACCCGTTCACCACCCTGCACCCGAATCTGGGTGTGGTCAGCGTCGAAATCGCCCGCAGCTTCGTGATTGCCGATATTCCGGGTCTGATCGAGGGCGCTGCCGACGGCGCCGGGCTTGGCAGTCTGTTCCTGCGCCATGTGCAACGCACCCGCCTGCTGCTGCATCTGGTTGACATGGCGCCGTTCGATGAGTCAATCGATCCGGCCGAACAGGTCCGCGCGATCGAAAACGAGTTGCGCAAGTATGACCCGGACATGCTCGAGAAGCCGCGCTGGCTGGTGCTCAATAAAGGCGACCTGCTGGACGATGAAACCCGGGCTGAACGTGCAAAAGCCATCATCGCCGCGCTGGACTGGAAAGAACCCTGGTTTACCGTCTCAGCCCTCGGCCGCGAAGGCACCTGGCCGATCATGCTGAAGATCCAGCAGTTCTTCGATGACCAGAAACACGCCGCCCTGGAAGCCGCCGAGGACCTCACCGAGCGCGCCAAAATGGGTGTTTGACCCGGAGCTTCGGCTTCGGATGAACAATAAAAAACCGGCCGAGGCCGGTTTTTTCATGGGGTAAAAGCAACCGTAATCAGGCGGCTTTCAGCGCCTTGATGTGGGCAGTCAGGCGGCTCTTGTGACGGGCGGCCTTGTTGCGGTGAATCAGGCCACGCGAGGAGTAACGGTCCAGAACCGGCACGGCCTCGACGAAAGCGGCTTCGGCGGCGGCGACATCCTTGGTTTCCAAGGCCTTGACGACCTTCTTGACCAGGGTACGCAGCATCGAGCGCTGGCTGGTATTGCGCGCGTTGCGGACCACGGTTTGCTTGGCGCGTTTCTTGGCGGATTTGATATTGGCCACAGCGGGCTCCTGAAAATCGGTGAATTGGGGGTGTCAAAGATTGAAAAGTATGGCAGAAAATCCCCGTTGCGTCAATAATGACCGTAGGTACAGCGTTCAGGATTCGGTGAAAACAGTGGCGAAACCCGGTTTATTGCGTTCCACTGCCGTTTTCGGGGGAATGACCTTCCTGTCCCGACTGGCCGGGTTCGCCCGGGACCTGCTGCAGGCCACTCTGTTCGGGACCGGACCGGCGGTCAGCGCCTTCGTGGTGGCCTACCGGATTCCGAACTACCTGCGTCGGATCTTCGCGGAAGGCTCGTTTTCCTCGGCCTTTGTGCCTGTTCTGTCCGAATTGCGGGAAAAGGGCGATGAAGCCCAGATCCGCGATTTCCTGAACCATATCGCTGGAGCTCTGCTGGCCGTGGTGCTGGTGGTGACCGCGCTGGGCATCGGGCTGTCGCCCTGGATAGCACAGGTGTTCCTGGCCTTTGCCGACAAGGACTCCGAGCAGGTGACATTGACCGCGTCCATGCTCCGCATCACTTTCCCGTACTTGACCTTCATTTCGATGACCGCGCTGGCCGGCGCGGTGATGAACAGCTTCCGCCATTTCGGTCTGCCGGCATTCATTCCGGTTCTGCATAATCTGGCCATCATTTTCGCCATGCTGGTGCTGGCGCCTTTGTTCGATATTCCGGCCTACGCGTTGGCTTGGGGCGTTTTGCTGGCCGGCATTCTGCAGTTCTGCGTGATGTGGCCGGCCTTGGCGCGGTTCGGCGTGAAGCCGGCATTCCGCCTGGACTTCAAACATCCCGGCGTGCAGCGGGTATTCAAACTGATGCTGCCGACCATTTTCTCCTCCTCTGTGGCCCAATTGAACCTCCTGGTCGGTACCGTGTTTGCTTCAGCTTTGGTCGTCAACGCCCAGAGCTGGCTGTATTATTCCGACCGGCTGACCGAATTCCCCTTGGGTTTGTTCGGTGTCGCCATCGGCACCGTCATTCTTCCGCATCTGTCCCGGCAACATGCTGCCGAGAACCACGAAGGCTATAACCGCGCCCTGGACTGGGGATTGAAAATGGTGTGCCTGATCGGGATTCCGGCCGCAGTTGGCCTGGTGGCTTTGGCTGAACCTCTGTGCGCCACCTTGTTCCAGCACGGCAAATTCACCGCTGAAGATACCCATATGGTGTCTCTGGCGGTATCCGCAATGAGTATCGGCATTCCGGCATTCATGCTGTCCAAGGTGCTGCTGCCGGCTTTTTATTCGCGCCATGACACCAAGACGCCGATGAAAGTCGCAGTATGGACGGTGCTGGTCAACGTGGTCCTGATCGCATCCTTCGTCACCGTGATGCGCTGGGCCGAATTGCCTTATGCCCATACCGGTATCGCTTTTGCGACGGCCATGGCCGGAATATTCAATGCCGCCGCTCTGGCCTGGTTATTGCACCGGGAAGGCGTCTACCGTCCGGAAGCCGGTTGGCTGGTCTGGTTGTTACGGATTCTCGTGGCTTCCGCAGCCATGTGGGCGGTGGTTTGGGCGGTGCGCTTCCACGTTGGCGACTGGGGCCAGCTGTCTGGTCTTTACCGGGTACTCTGGCTTGTGGTTGCGGTGGCAGCTGGTGCTGCCGCCTATTTGGCGATGCAATTGATTTTCGGCCTTCGTCTGCGCCATTTACGTGAAGTCTGAGGCCGGAAACAGCTATAATTCAAAGGCTATGACAGTATTATTCCGGGATTTCTCAGGACCACGGATCAGTCCGCGCGGAAGCGTGGTCTGTATCGGTGCGTTCGATGGATTGCATCTTGGGCACAGGCACCTGCTGGCCGAAGCACGGCGATTTGCCGATGCCGGCAATCTGGACCTGGTGGTCGTCAGTTTCGAACCGCTGCCACGCGAATTTTTCGGCAAAGCCAATCCACCACCGCGGCTGATCCGGGCACGACAGAAATTCCGGGCCCTGCGTGATGCCGGTGCCGATGCCGTCGGTCTGCTCCGCTTCAATCAGGCCTTGGCCGACACTTCGGCCGAGGACTTCATCGAAGAACTGCTGGTACAGCGCCTGAATGCACGCCATGTCCTTGTCGGCCCGGACTTCTTCTTCGGCAAAGGCCGTCGCGGTGATCTGGGTATGCTTCAGGAGCTCGGCGCGGCGCATGGTTTCGAAGCGCGCGGCGTGCAGCCCCAGGTGCGGCAGGGTGAACGCATTTCCAGTTCACTGATCCGTGCCGATCTGCAGGCCGGCCGTCTGCAGGAAGCGGCGCAGAAGCTCGGCTGTCCATATGTCATCGAGGGCCGCGTCGTGCGCGGGAAACAGCTCGGCCGTACGCTCGGCTATCCGACCGCGAACATCCGATTGCAGGGTCGCAAGCCAGCGCTAATGGGCATCTATGCGACCTGGATACATGGTGTCGGCAACGGACCGATTGCCGGGGTGTCCAGCCTCGGCACGCGCCCGACCGTGAACGGACGCGAGCCGCTGCTTGAAGCACATCTGTTCGACTTCGACGGCGATCTTTACGGCAAACACCTGCGGGTGGAATTCGTGTGCAAGCTGCGTGACGAAGAGAAATTCGATGATCTGGCTGCGCTGGTGCAGCAGATGGATAGGGACGCCGCACAGGCACGCGAAGTTCTGGCGTGCCGGACTTTAGGAGAATGTGCGTGAGCACGCAGGAAAACAGCAAAGATTACAAACATACCATCAGCCTTCCGGAAACCGCTTTTGCGATGCGCGGCGATCTGCCGAAGCGTGAACCGGCCATCCTGGCGCACTGGCAGGCGCAGGATCTTTATGCCGCGGTGCGCGCCCGCAACGCCGGCAAGCCGGTGTTTGTGCTGCATGACGGCCCCCCTTATGCCAATGGCAACATTCATATCGGCCATGCCGTCAACAAAGTGCTGAAGGATGTCGTGGTCAAATCCAGAATGATGGTCGGCTTTGATGCGCCGTATGTGCCGGGCTGGGATTGCCACGGCCTGCCCATCGAACTGGCCGTCGAGAAGAAATACGGAAAAGTCGGCGTCAAGCTCGATGCCCGCGAATTCCGTCAGAAGTGCCGGGAGTACGCTGCCGAGCAGATTGCCGTCCAGTCCAAGGATTTCCAGAGACTCGGCGTTCTGGGTGATTGGAAAAACCCCTATCGCACCATGGATTTCGCTTTTGAAGCCGAGATGCTGCGCAGTCTGGCCAAAATCACCGAACGCGGCCATCTTGCACGTGGTGTAAAGCCGGTGCATTGGTGCTTCGACTGCGGTTCGGCCTTGGCCGAGGCGGAAATCGAATACGCCGACAAAACCTCGCCGGCGGTGGATGTGGCCTATGCCGCGCTCGATCCGTCGGCAGTGGCAAAAGCCTTCGGGGTCGATGCCGCAGCGCCGTTGGCCGTGCCGATCTGGACCACCACGCCATGGACACTGCCGGCGAGCATGGCAGTCACCCTCGGGCCGGAAGTCGACTATGTCCTGGTGCGAGGTCCTAATGGCCTGCTGGTGCTTGCCGAAGCGCTGGCGGAATCCGCCTTGGCGCGTTACGGCGTCACCACGGTTGATATCCTTGGCCGTGCAACGGGTGCGGCGCTTGAACATCAGCAGCTTCAACATCCGTTTTATGCACGCATCGTGCCGATTATTCTGGGCGATCATGTCACCACCGATGCCGGTACCGGCGCCGTGCATACCGCTCCCGGCCATGGTCAGGAAGACTTCGCGGTCGGCCAGAAATACGGCATCGAAACGCTCAATCCGGTCGACGGCAAAGGCGTCTATCTGCCGAATACCGAAATTTTCGCCGGCCAACACATCTGGAAAGCCAACGACAGCATCGTCGAGTTGCTGCGCGGGCGTGGTGTGCTGTTGGCGTTTTCCAAACTCACCCACAGCTACCCGCATTGTTGGCGCCATAAAACCCCGGTAGCGTTCCGCGCCACGCCGCAATGGTTCATCTCCATGCAGCAGGCAGGCCTGCGCGATGACGCACTGAACGCCATCGATGGCGTGCGCTGGATTCCCGACTGGGGTCAGGCCCGGATCAAAGGCATGATCGACGGCCGCCCGGACTGGTGTATTTCGCGTCAACGCACCTGGGGTGTGCCGATTGCGTTGTTCATCGACAGAATCACCGGCGAACCGCACCCCGATTCGGTGGCGTTGATGCGCAAGGTCGCCGATCTGGTCGCGGATTCCGGCATCGATGCCTGGTTCGATCTGGTACCCGAAACGCTGCTCGGTGATGATGCCGCCAATTACGACAAAATCACTGACATCCTCGATGTCTGGTTCGATTCCGGCGTGACCCATCAGGCGGTGCTGGCGGCGCGTCCTGAAGATGGCTTGTCGAAGCCGGCCGATCTGTATCTGGAAGGTTCCGACCAGCACCGCGGTTGGTTCCAGAGTTCGCTGCTGACCGGCGTGGCGATGGATGGCGTCGCCCCTTACCGGCAGGTGCTGACGCACGGTTTCACCGTTGATGCGCAGGGCAAGAAAATGTCCAAGTCGATCGGCAACACCGTCGAGCCGCAGAAGGAAATCGACAAGCTCGGTGCCGATGTGCTGCGCCTGTGGATTGCCAGCGCCGATTACCGCAACGAGATGTCGGTATCCGATGACATCCTCAAGCGCAGCGCCGATGGTTATCGTCGTATCCGCAATACCGCCCGCTTCCTGCTCGGTAATCTGTCCGGATTCGACCCGGCCATTCATGCCGTGGCGCCGGCCGACTGCCTGCTGCTCGATCAGTGGGCGATGGCGAAAGCCCGCCAGCTGCATGAGCGCGTCAGCCAAGCCTATGCCGATTATGATTTCGCTCGCGTTGTCGCTAGTCTGCAGAATTTCTGCAGTAATGAAATGGGCGCGCTGTATCTCGATGTCACCAAGGACCGTCTTTACACCATGCCGGTGGGCAGTCTCGGCCGCCGTTCCGCGCAGTCCGCTATGCATGCCATCGTGCAGGTTCTGGTCCGTGCCCTGGCGCCGATCTTGAGCTTCACCGCCGAGGAAATCTGGCAACAGATTCCGGGTGCCGGGAGCGAAAGCATCTTCCTGCAGGACAATGCCGCGATCGACGCATTATTGCCTGCTGATGGTGCCTATCTGAACGCCGATGGTGCAGCCATGCAGCAATTGCTCGCCATGCGCGACGCGGTCGGCAAAGTGCTCGAACCGATGCGTGCCGAGGGTAAATTGGGCGCGGCCTTGCAGGCCGAGATCACGGTCTATGCTGAAGATTCGGCGCTTTCGGGCTTGCCGGATACCGCCGATGAACTGCGCTTCCTGTTCATTACCTCGCAGCTCAAGCTGGCACCGCTGTCAGCGGCATCCGCGCAGGCCGTGTCCGTCGAGGGTATGCCGTTCAAGGTGCTGGCCGAGGTTTCCAATCATGGCAAATGTGTGCGCTGCTGGCATTACAGTGCCAGTGTCGGGACCGACGCCGAAGATCCGGAATTGTGCGGGCGCTGTATCGACAACGTACGCGGAACGGGTGAAACCAGGAGGTTTTTCTGATGAGCGATCGAAAAAACGCACTGCCCTGGCTCGGGCTTTCGGTGGCCATCATCGTGCTGGATTGGATCAGCAAGCAGTGGGCGCTGTCGGCGCTGACCTATGCTGTGTCACAGGAAGTGGTTCCCGGCTTCTGGAACTGGACGTTGGTGCACAACACCGGCGCGGCATTTAGTTTTCTGGCCGATGCCGGTGGCTGGCAGCAATGGCTGTTCAGCGCGCTGGCGGTAATCATTTCAGCCGTATGCGTTGTAATGCTGGCCAAGCAGCCGCGGAGCGATTGGCGCATGGCACTGCCATTGGCGTTGATTGTCGGCGGCGCGCTCGGTAACTTGATTGATCGCGTGCGTTTCGGCTATGTCGTCGATTTCGTGCATTGGTACTGGCGCGATTTCCATTGGCCGGTATTCAACCTGGCCGATTCGGCCATCAGCGTCGCTGCCGTGCTTTTGATTGTTTTCAGTTTCGTGCCCGACAGGACGCCGGAGTCGCCGTGAATATCATACTTGCCAACCCGAGGGGTTTCTGCGCCGGTGTCGACCGCGCCATTGAAATCGTCAATCGTGCGCTGGATATGCTGGGTGCACCGATTTACGTGCGGCATGAAGTCGTGCACAACCAGTTCGTGGTCAACGATCTGCGCGCCCGCGGTGCGGTATTCATTGAAAAGCTCGATGAGGTTCCGATCGGCGCGACGGTCATCTTCAGTGCCCATGGCGTGCCGCAGGCGATCCGCCGTGAAGCGGAGGCCCGCGGCTTGAAGGTGTTCGACGCCACCTGTCCGCTGGTAACCAAAGTGCACATCGAAGTGACCCGGCACTGCCGTGCCGGCCGCGATGTGGTGCTGATCGGGCATGAGGGGCATCCGGAGGTGGAGGGCACCCTGGGCCAGTGGTTCAGTGAAGGCGCGAGCGGCAACATCTATCTGGTCGAGGATATCGAAGATGTGATGAATCTCGAGGTATCCCAGCCGGAACACTTCGCATTCACCACACAAACCACGCTCTCGGTCGATGAAACCCGCGAAGTCATCGCAGCGCTGCGTTCCCGCTTCCCCAAAATCGAGGGGCCGCGTCACGACGACATCTGCTACGCCACCCAGAACCGGCAGGACGCCGTGCGTGAACTGGCCAGCCAATGCGACCTCATCTTCGTGGTCGGCTCGGTGAACAGTTCCAACTCCAACCGTTTGCGCGAATTGGCGGAAAAGAATGGTGCACGCGCCTACCTGGTCGACGGTGCCGATGACATCCGTCCGGAATGGCTGGACGGAGCGGTCCGCATCGGGGTGACTGCCGGCGCCTCGGCCCCGGAAGTCCTGGTGCAGGGGGTTATTTCATATCTGCAGCAACTGGGCGGCAGCGAAGTTAGCGAGCTCGACGGCGAGCCTGAGAACATGGTATTCGCCTTGCCGAAAGAGCTGCGCATCACCCTTCTGGACTGAGTTTCATTGCCTAAATCCGGCAAAAACCGTAAAATCACCCATCCGCCGGAATAGCTCAGTCGGTAGAGCGGCGCATTCGTAATGCGTAGGTCGGAGGTTCGATTCCTCTTTCCGGCACCATTCGAAAAACCTGCTTCTGCGGTTTTTTCCCTCTCGGGAGCGCCTCATGGCCGGTTCCAGTCTTCTTGCCCTGCTTGACGATATCGCGACCCTTCTAGACGATGTGTCGGTGATGACCAAGGTCGCGGCTAAACAGACCGCCGGGGTGCTCGGTGACGATCTCGCACTTAATGCGCATCAGGTCAGCGGCGTGAATCCCGATCGCGAACTGCCGGTGGTGTGGGCGGTGTGCAAAGGCTCTTTCGTCAACAAACTGATTTTGGTGCCGTCGGCCTTGCTGATCAGTGCGTTTGTACCTTGGTTGATCGTTCCCTTGCTGCTGATCGGCGGTGCCTATTTGTGCTACGAAGGCTCCGAGAAACTGGTACATAAGTTCGCCGGACATGCCGAGGCCAATTCGGAAACGCATTACCAGGAATTGATCGAAGCGGTCAGCAACGAGAAGCTCGATCTGGTGAAGTACGAGAAGGACAAAATCAAGGGTGCCATTCGCACCGATTTCATCCTGTCGGCGGAAATCATCGTGATCACGCTCGGTGCCGTTGCCGAGAAATCACTGTGGGTACAGATCGGTGCTTTGTCGGCCATTGCGATATTGATGACCGTCGGGGTGTATGGCGTGGTCGCCGGCATCGTCAAGCTCGATGATGCCGGTCTGCATCTGATCCGCAACCCCGCAGCGGGACTGTGGTCACGCGGCAAACAGGCTTTGGGCGGCTTTCTGCTGTGGCTGGCACCGAAGCTGATGAAGTTCCTATCGGTCGCCGGTACTGCCGCCATGTTTCTGGTCGGCGGCGGCATCCTTACCCACAACGTGCCGGTGTTGCATCATGCTGTCGAGGGAATCGCCGGCATGTTGCCATCGCTGTCCTGGCTGGTCTCGGCGCTGGTCAATGCCCTGTTCGGTATGCTGCTGGGCTTGGCCGTAGTGGCCTTGGTTGCCTTTTACGGAAAACTGTTCCGGCGCAAAAGCGTTTAAGGGGTTTCGGCGGCCAGCATCGGCAGTTCGATGCCGCTGAGTTTCCAATGCAGACCCGTGCGGGTGAATGTGAAGCGGTAGGTGCCGCTTTCGGCATGCGATACCGTGGCCACGAAGGTCCGATGGTCGATGTAATCGGTTTCGGCGTTCTCGAAGACCTTGTCGGTACTGGTCGAAGACGGCATCGGCGTGACCAGCTCCCCGAGACCGAAATCCAGATCCGGGGCATTGCCCTGCATGATGTACAGCAGCTGCCCAGCCATCAAAGGATCGATGGCCTGTTCCAGTACTTTGCTGCTGAGCGTGGTGACGGCCTGGTTAAGCAAGGGAATTTCTTTCAGAAGATCCGGCGTTTCCGCTTCGATTTTGCGCTGCAGTTGCACTTTCAGTCCGGCGCGGACCGCCGGAAAATCAATCTGTGCGCTCAGGCTATCCAGGTTCTGTGCCGCGATGCTCTTTTCAATGCGGTGCATGGTCAGGTACGGACCGGCTGCGGCATATGCCAGAACCGCTAAGCCGGCCAGTACGGCAAGCAATAGCCATTTCTTCATGATGTCATCCTTTCCGATGCCTTTTGACTGCCATCAGGCTACACTAAAGGCCATGGCGATTTCAAAGAAAAGCAAGTCTGCGTATGTCTGCAGCGACTGCGGCGCATCCTACGGGCAATGGCAGGGCCAGTGCGGCGATTGCGGGCAGTGGAACACGCTCACCGAGGTCACTTTGGCGGCATCCGTGGCCAAGCCCCTGCGCACCGGCTATGCCGGCGCGGTCGAGCCGAAAATCACCCCCCTGAAACAGGTATCCGGCGAGACCCAGGTACGCGTCAGCACCGGCCTGAACGAGCTCGACCGCGTACTTGGCGGCGGCCTGGTGGAAGGCTCGGTGGTATTGATTGGCGGTGACCCGGGCATAGGCAAATCCACCCTGTTGCTGCAGGCCATGGCCAGCTTGGCGGCGCGCCAACCGGCACTGTACATCAGCGGCGAGGAAAGCCTCGGCCAAGTGGCCGGGCGGGCCCTGCGCTTGGGGCTGGATACCGAACATCTGTTGGCGCTGGCGGAAACCTCGGTGGAGAAGATCCTGCAGCACTGCCAGCAGGCCAAACCGAAGATTCTGGTCGCCGATTCCATCCAGACCCTGTGGAGCGAGCAGCTCAGCGCCGCTCCGGGTTCGGTCAGCCAGGTGCGTGAATGCGCCGCGCGCCTGGTGCGCTATGCCAAGGAAACCGGGACCTCGGTATTCCTGGTCGGCCACGTCACCAAAGAGGGCGGAATCGCAGGCCCGCGCGTCCTCGAACACATGGTCGATGCCGTTCTGTATTTCGAAGGCGAAAGCGGTTCACGTTTCCGGCTGCTGCGTGCGTTCAAGAACCGCTTCGGTGCGGTCAACGAATTGGGCGTATTCGCCATGGCCGACAAAGGCCTGAAGGAAGTCGCCAATCCGTCCGCCATTTTTCTTTCCGGTCAAAGTCAGAGTGCGCCGGGCAGCGTGGTGTTGGTCACCCGTGAAGGCACGCGTCCGCTGCTGGTGGAAGTACAGGCCCTGGTCGATCAATCGTCCATGCCCAATCCGCGTCGGGTCACGCTTGGTCTGGAACAGAATCGATTGGCCATGCTGTTGGCGGTCATGCACCGCCACGGCGGCATCGGCGTGTCCGACCAGGACGTGTTCGTCAATGTAGTCGGCGGCATCCGCGTGCAGGAAACTGCAGCCGATCTGCCGGTGCTATTGGCGGTGCTGTCGTCACTCAAAGACCGGCCGCTGGCGCAGAAAACCGTGGCCTTCGGCGAAGTAGGGCTGTCGGGCGAAATCCGCCCGGTGCCGAACGGCGAAGAACGCCTGAAGGAAGCCGCCATGCACGGCTTCAAGCGCGCCATCGTGCCGAAGGCCAATGCGCCCAAGCGTGGCCAGTTCGGCGACATGGAAGTGATTGCGGTTGATCGCTTGATGGACGCGTTGCAGGCGGCGTTTTAAGGTTTCTGCAACACTAGTTCCAGAACGAACTTCGAGCCGAAGAATGCCAATGCCAAAAGTGTGGCCGCGCCCAAAGTCCAATGCACCGCGCGCGCGCCGCGCCAGCCGTAACGCATACGGCCAATCAGAAGAATCAGCAAGGCCAGCCAGCTCAGCGCAGTCAGTACGGTTTTGTGCCAGAGATGCTGGGCCAGCATGTCTTCCACGAACACGGCGCCGGTGGCGAGCGTGAGCGTCATCAACAGCCAGCTGGTACCCAGAGTTTTGAACAGCATCTGTTCGGTCTGTACCAGCGGCGGTAAGGCACCCAGCCAGGATTGCAGATGGCGCCGGCGCAGGGCGCGGTCCTGCAACCAATACAGCAGAGCGAGCAGGGTGGCGATGGACAGCCCGGCGTAAGCCAGCAACGCGAAACTGGCATGCAGCTTGAGGCGCCAATCAAGGGCGCTGGTGACATGCACGCCCCAGCGGTAATTCGCATAGACCGACAGTGCGGCAATCGGGTAGACCAGAATGCCGAGTGCCGACAGCTGCTTTCGTGCGGTCAGCGCAGTGCTGATCACCGCCATCGCCAAGGCAATCCAGGACAGTGCAGCGAAGAAGTGCAGGTCCGGGCCTTGGGCCTGATGCCAGAACAGACCCTGTGCCAGTGCGTGTGCGGCCAGCGCCAACAGTGCCGCGGTCTGCGCAAACAGACTGTTCAGCCCGGTGCGCTGCCGGAACACCCAAAGCCCGGCGCTCAGCAGGTAAGCGAAAAAGGCAGTATAGCTGGCGAATTCAATGGTCATGGCCCACAGTTTGGCATATTCCGTACAAAAATCGAGGGGTCGTGGCAAATCCGTGCCGGCGTATAATAGCCGTCTGAACTGAGGATGCCCCATGTTTGAATCGCTGACCCAACGCCTGTCCGGAACCCTACAACGCCTGCGCGGCATCGGCCGGCTGACCGAAGACAACATCAAGGACTCCCTGCGTGAAGTGCGCATCGCCCTGCTCGAGGCCGATGTCGCCCTGCCGGTGGTAATGGCCCTGATCGAGCGCATCAAGGCGCGCGCGGTCGGCCAGGAAGTACTCGCCAGCCTGACTCCCGGCCAGGCCCTGATTAAAATCGTCCACGATGAACTCGCGGCGGTGATGGGTGCCGAGGCGGTCGATCTGAACTTCAATGTGCCGGCGCCGGCCATCATCCTGATGGCGGGTCTGCAGGGTGCCGGTAAAACCACCACGGTCGGCAAACTGGCCAAATTCCTGAAGGAAAAGCGCAAGAAGAAAGTGATGGTGGTCAGCTGCGACGTCTATCGCCCGGCCGCGATTGCCCAGCTGGAAGCCTTGGCCAAACAGGTGGGGGTGAATTTCTTCCCGAGTCAGGCCAGCCAGTCGCCGGTGGACATCGCCAAAGCCTGCATCAGCGAAGCCCGCAAAACCTACATGGACGTGGTGCTGGTCGATACCGCCGGCCGTCTGGCCATCGATGCCGCCATGATGGCCGAAATCCAGCAGCTGCATGCTGCTCTGAATCCGGTGGAAACCCTGTTCGTGGTCGATGCCATGACCGGTCAGGATGCGGCCAACACCGCCAAAGCATTCAGCGAGGCACTGCCGTTGACCGGCGTGATCCTGACCAAAACCGACGGCGACGCCCGCGGTGGTGCCGCCCTGTCGGTCCGCCACATTACCGGCCAGCCGATCAAGTTCGTCGGTGTCGGTGAAAAACCCGAGGGTCTGGATGTCTTCCATCCGGATCGGGCCGCCAGCCGGATTCTGGACATGGGCGATGTGCTCAGTCTGGTCGAACAGGTGCAGTCGCAGGTTGACCACGAAAAGGCCGCCAAACTGGCCCAGAAAGTGGCTAAAGGCAAGAAATTCGACCTGAACGACATGCGCGAGCAGTTCCAGCAGATGCAGGCCATGGGCGGGATTTCCGGTCTGATGGATAAGCTGCCGGGCATGGCCCAGGTGCCGGATCACGTCAAAAACCAGGTCACCGGCAAGGAAATGCCGCGCATGATCGCCATCATCAATTCGATGACCCCGAAAGAACGCCGCAATCCCGGTCTGCTGAACGGCTCGCGCCGTGCCCGCATCGCCCGCGGTTCGGGCACCACCCCGGCCGATGTCAACCGCCTGCTCAAGCAGTACCAGCAGATGGAAGGCATGATGGCCAAGCTCTCGCGCGGCGGCATGAAGGGCATGATGCGCGGCATGAAAGGCATGCTCGGCGGCGGCTTCCCGGGCGGATTCGGCGGTCGTTAAGCTTCCGGCTTTCCATAAAGCCGGTTTGGGGCTATAATATCCGGCTACCCGAGGCTTCGGCCCCGATTCCACCCCGAACTACAGAGCACATTACATTATGGTCAAGATTCGACTGACCCGCGGCGGCGCCAAAAAGCGTCCGTTCTACCACATCGTGGTGACCGACCAACGCAACAAGCGCGATGGCCGTTCCATCGAGCGCGTGGGTTACTACAACCCGGTTGCCCAAGGCAACGAAAAGCGCGTCGAGCTGAACACCGACCGCGTCAACCACTGGGTTTCCCAAGGCGCGCAGCTAACCGACAAAGTCCGCATGCTCGTGAAAGAAGCCTCGAGCCAGGCCGCTGCCTGAGCCCGTCCTCGCGGCCATGACGCGAGGGCCTGACATGTCCCCGGAGCGCCGTATCCTCATTGGCAGGATGGTCGGCGCTTTCGGCATCTCGGGTGAAATCAAATGCCAGAGCTTCGCCGATCCGCCCCAACAGCTGCTGAAATACAAGCCGCTGATTCTGGTGCATGAAGGCCGTGAGCAGGTATTGGAAAGCCTGAGCGGCCGTATGACTGCAAAAGGGCCGGTCATCCGCCTGTCCGATGTGGACGACCGCGATGCCGCCCAGGCCCTGCACGGCGCCGAACTCTGGGTGACGCGCAGCCAACTGCCGAAAGCCAAACCGGGCGAATACTACTGGATCGATCTGGAAGGCCTGCGCGTGCGCAACCGCGAGGGCGTTGATTTCGGAACGGTCTCGCATCTGTTCGACACCCCGGCCAATCCGGTCATGGTAGTCATCGGCGAGCGCGAACGCCTGATACCGTTTCTGCTAGACCGGTTCGTGGACGCGGTCGATCTCGGGGCCGGCGAAGTCCGCGTTGATTGGGATGCCGACTTCTGATGCGTTTCGACGTCATTACCCTGTTTCCCGATTATTTCCGCCAGTGCCTGCAGGTCGGCGTGGTCGGTCGTGCCTTCGAGCGTGGCTTGGCCGGGTTGCACGTGTGGAATCCGCGCGATTTCGCCCACGACAACTACCGCCGCATCGATGAACGCCCATTCGGCGGCGGGCCGGGTATGGTGATGATGGCCGATCCGCTGATGGAATGTCTGGATGCGGTGGTGCAGGCCGATGATGGTCCCGCGCACACGGTCTATCTGAGTCCGCAGGGCCAGCCGTTTACCCAGGCCAAGGCCCGTGAATTGGCCGGCCGGCCGCGTCTGATTCTGTTGGCCGGGCGTTACGAGGGTGTCGACCAACGCTTTGTCGATACCCACATCGACGAGGAAATTTCGCTCGGCGATTACGTGTTGTCCGGGGGCGAACTGCCGGCGGCCACGGTCATCGATGCCGTGGTCCGACTGTTGGATGGCGTGCTGAACGACGCCGATTCGGCCATACAGGACAGTTTTGAAGACGGCCTGTTGGACTGCCCGCATTACACCCGCTCCGAGACCCTTGGCACCGTGGGCGTTCCGGAGGTGCTGTTGTCCGGCAATCATGCCCTGATTGCCCGTTGGCGCCGCAAGCAGAGCCTGGGCCGGACCTGGCTGAAACGTCCGGATTTGCTGGATGAAAGCCAGCTGTCCGAGGCCGATGCCGTGCTTCTGGCCGAGTTCAAAGCTGAACAGACCGGCAATTCCCCCGCAGATGGACACGCCCCCTAGTCAAAACCCCAAGTTTCGGGCTATAATAAGCGGCTAAACACGCCGAGAGGCGTCCCCCAGAACGACAGAATCGTGGTGTCCTATGAACCTCCTGCAAAAATTCGAAGCCGAACAAATCACCCGCAAGCTGCCTGACTTCGGCCCCGGTGACACCGTCGTGGTCAACGTCAAAGTCAAAGAAGGCAACCGCGAGCGCGTGCAAGCCTATGAAGGCGTGGTCATCGCGATCAAGAACCGCGGTCTGAATTCCGCTTTCACCGTCCGCAAGATTTCGCACGGTTTCGGCGTCGAGCGCGTGTTCCAGACCCACAGCGCCACCATCGACTCCGTGTCGGTCAAGCGCCGCGGCGACGTCCGCCAGGGCAAGCTGTACTACCTGCGCGACCTCGAAGGCAAGAAAGCCCGCATCAAGGAAGACCTCAACTATGGCAAAAAAGCCTGAGTTGATGCCTGACCGACTGCACACACGGCCGCTCTCGCGGCCGTTTGCATTTTAAGCGCATGAACAAAGAACCCTTCACCGAAGTCCGCGCCGATGTCTGGTTATGGGCCGCACGTTTTTTCAAGACCCGCAGCCTGGCCAAGCAGATGCTGGCCGGCGGCAAGGTGCAGATCGGCGGCCAGGCCATCAAACCCTCGCGCATGCTGCGCTGCGGTGATGTCCTGCAGATCCTGCGCGCCAATGAGCTTTATGAAATCAGCGTGCTCGGGCTGAGCGAGCAGCGTGGCCCGGCGTCCGTGGCACAAGCCCTGTACAGCGAATCCGATGCGTCACGCATCAAGCGTGAAAGCGAACGCGAGATGAAGCGCCTGGCCAATGCCGGTTACAAGGCGCCGCTGGGAAAACCTGACAAGCGCGCTCGCCGCCTGATCCAGGCGCTCGGCGATATCGACGCGCTCTGAATCAGCGTAGCTGCTTCAGCCTGTAAAGTGCTTCCAGGGCCTGCTTCGGCGTCAACTCGTCCGGATTCAATCCGTCGACGGCATTGGCCAATGCATCGTCAGCAACAAACAGGCCAAGTTGGGCAGGCTGTTCCAGTGATTGCGGATGCAGATTCAACGGCTGTTGCGGTTTGTTTTCCAATTGCAGCAGCGCCTGTTTCGCACGCGTGAGTACCGGTTTGGGCAGACCGGCCAGCGAGGCCACCTGCAGGCCGAAACTGCGGTTGGCGGGACCGTCTTTTACCGCGTGCATGAAGATCAGCTGATCGCCGTGTTCCACTGCGTCTAGGTGCACGTTACGGATGCCGGAATGGGTTTCCGGCAGCGCGGTCAGTTCGAAATAATGGGTGGCGAACAGGCAGTAGGCGCGGTTGCCGTCGCACAGCGCTTCGGCGCAGGCTTGTGCCAAAGCCAGGCCGTCATAGGTCGAGGTGCCGCGGCCGATTTCATCCATGAGCACGAAGGACTTTGGGCTGGCGTTGCGCAGGATGAAACTGGTTTCCGCCATTTCCACCATGAAGGTCGATTGGCCGCGCGCCAGATCGTCGCCGGCACCGATGCGGGTCAGGATGCGGTCGATCGGACCGATTTCAGCGGATTCGGCCGGAACGAAACTGCCGATATAGGCGAGTAGGATGATCAGCGCGTTCTGCCGCATGTAGGTGGATTTACCGCCCATGTTCGGGCCGGTAATCAACAGCATGCGCTGCTCACCGTCGAGGACGAGATCGTTCGGTTCGAATGCCTGCTCGCGTACCTGCTCCACGACAGGATGCCGGCCGCGCCGGATGCGGATGCCATCCTCATCCAGCAACTGCGGGCGGCACCAGTTCAAGGCTTCCGCGCGTTCGGCGAATGCCGTCAGCACATCGCACTCAGCCAATGCCTGGGCGCAGGCTTTCAGGGTCTGCAGGTCGTTGTTAAGCCGGTCGAGCAATTGCTCGTAGAGAAACCGTTCCCGTGCCAGCGCACGCTCGCGCGCCGACAGTACCTTGTCTTCGAAGGCTTTCAGTTCCTCGGTGATGAAGCGCTCGGCACCGGTCAGGGTCTGGCGCCGGGTATAGTGCGCCGGTGCTTTCTCGGCCTGGCCCTTGCTGATTTCGATGTAGTAGCCATGCACCCGGTTGTAGCCGACCTTCAGGGTGGCGATGCCGGTGGCGGCCTTCTCCCGCGCTTCCAGGTCGATCAGGAATTGATCGGCATTGGTCGAAAGCACGCGCAGTTCATCCAGTTCGGCATCGAAGCCGAAGGCGAATACCCCGCCGTCTCGCAGCAAGACCGAAGGCTGCGGCATGAGTGCCTGCTGCAGATGCGACGCAAGATCCGGGTGCCGTCCCAAGGCACTGCGTAATTCACGCAGCCGCGGTGCATCGGCCGGTTGCAGTATCGCTTCGATTTCAGGCAGCCGCAGCAATCCGTCACGAAGTCCACTCAGGTCGCGCGGACGGGCGCTGCGCAGGGCAATGCGGGTCAACATGCGCTCCAGATCGCCGATGCCGCGGAAGACGGCGCCGAGCGGCTCCGTCATTCGCCGATCCATCAATTCCTCGACCGCCTGATGGCGTTTCCGGACGGTCTGCGAATCCCTGAGTGGCCGGTGAAGCCAGCGCCGCAACAGGCGTCCGGCCATCGGACTGCAGGTGGTGTCGAGCACGCCGAACAGGGTGTGCTGCGACTGGCCGTCGAAGCGTTCGTCCAGCTCCAGATGCCGGCGCGTGGCGGCGTTCATGGCGATGGCGTCATCCGCGGCTTCCCATTGCAGCGAGTTCAGATGCGGCAAACGCTGCTTCTGGGTTTCTTCCAGGTAACCCAGCAGTGCCCCGGCGGCGGCGATCGCCGTGGCGTTGGCCGGCGTGCCCTCATTCAGTCCGAAACCGCTGAGATCCGCGACGCCGAAAAATTGCAGCAGTTGCCGGGTACTGGTTTCCGCATCGAAATACCACACCGGCCGCCGACGCAAGCCCTTGCTGCCGGCCAGAAGGTTCGCCAGCTCATCGCTGTCCGGAATCAGGATCTCGGCGGGATTCAGGCGCGCCAGCTCGGCACCCAATTGTTCGGCATCGGCGGCAAAGCTGAGCAGGAAATGTCCGGCCGCGACATCCGCCCAAGCCAGGCCATAGCCCTGCTTGGTCTGCGAAACCGCCAGCAGTAATTGTTCGCGCCGGTCGTCGAGCAGCGCCTCGTCGGTGAGGGTGCCTGGTGTGATGACCCGCACGACTTTGCGTTCGACCAGGCCTTTGGCCAGCGCCGGATCACCGATCTGTTCGCAGATGGCCACCGATTCGCCGAGTGCCACCAGACGTGCCAGATAGCCGTCGGCGGCGTGATAAGGCACGCCCGCCATCGGAATGGCATTGCCGCCACTTTGGCCGCGCTGGGTCAAGGTGATATCGAGCAAGCGGGCGGCTTTGCGCGCGTCGTCATAGAACAGTTCGTAAAAATCGCCCATACGGAAAAACAGCAGCACATCGGGGTATTCGGCTTTGGCGCTGAAGAACTGCCGCATGAGCGGCGTGTGCTGGGAGAAATCGTTCGAAGACATGGGGTTTTCGCTTATGCTATGGCCATAGTCTAACCCGAGGCAGGCCCTGCTTGAACGCTTTCGTTGATGGATCCGATACCGCCCTGCAACAGGCCGCGAAGCAGCTCGGCGACCGCCTGTTGGCGGAGCATCTGACCCTGTGTACCGCCGAAAGCTGCACCGGCGGCTGGATTGCCAAAATCCTGACCGATATCCCCGGTAGTTCGGCCTGGTTCGACTGCGGCATGGCTGCCTACAGTTACGAGGCGAAGCAGGCCCTGTTGCGCGTGCGTCCGGAAACCCTGATGGAACACGGTGCGGTGAGCAAGGAAACAGCGCTGGAAATGGTGTCCGGCGCACTTATTACTTCCGGCGCCAATCTTGCCGTTGCGGTTACTGGTATTGCCGGTCCGGGCGGCGGCTTGCCGGGAAAGCCGGTCGGCACGGTCTGGATCGCCTGGAAGCGGCGGGGACAGTATCCGGGCGCCGAAGTATTTCATTTCGAGGGCGACCGTGAAGCCGTTCGCCGGCAGACGGTGGCAGTGGCCTTGAAAGGGCTGATGCCGCTGATAAAGTAGTCATCTGTGTTCCGCCGTCATCGGACCGCCGCATCCACTCAAGCAAGGGATACTGAAATGCATGCAATCAAACCATTTTTGATTGTTCTTCTCGCCACGGCAGCATGCGGTACGTCGGCACAGGACAAACCGGTGGAATTCGTTCCGCAATGGGCGAAAGCAGCGGTCTGGTACCAGATTTTTCCTGAGCGCTTCCGCAACGGCGATCCGTCGAATGACCCGACCGTGGCCGACATCGCCGGTGCCGACCCGATGGAGCCGCCGAAGCAATGGCGTGTGCACCCCTGGGGCAGTGATTGGTACCAGCTGCAGGATTACGAAAAAGCCAACGGCGAACCGGAGCTCTGGAAGCACATGCAGCGCCGCCGCTACGGCGGTGATCTGCAGGGGGTCATCGACAAGCTCGATTACCTGCAGGATCTGGGCATCAATGCCATTTACCTGAATCCGGTCTTCGATGCGCCCTCGAACCACAAGTACGATGGCGCCAGTTACCACCACATCGATCCGAATTTCGGCCCCGACCCGAAAGGCGACCGGGCCTTGATGGCCAAGGAAAACCCCGGTGACCCGAAAACCTGGGTCTGGACCAAAGCCGACGAGCTGGCGCTGAGGTTGATTGCCGAAGCCCACAAGCGCGGCATCCGTGTCATCTTCGACGGGGTGTTCAATCACATGGGCTTCAACAGCTTCGCCCTGCAGGATGTCCGCCGCAATAAGATGAAATCGCCGTATCTGAGCTGGTTCACCATCAAGAATTTCGATGACCCGGCTTCCGGCATCGCATTCGACTACGAGGGCTGGTGGGGCAACAAATCACTGCCCGAGCTTCGCGAAGACGCCAATGGTATCGTACCCGGTCCGAAAGCCTACATCTATGCCGCCACCGAGCGCTGGATGAACCCGAAAGGAAAGGGGAAAGAGCACGGCATCGACGGCTGGCGCCTGGACGTGGCTTACATGGTCGCACATCCGTTCTGGAAAGACTGGCGGCGGCATGTCAAGACCATCAATCCGGACGCCTACCTCACCGCCGAGATCGTCAACACCCCGGAGGTGGTCAAGCCCTATCTGCAGGGGGATGAATTCGATGGCGAAATGCACTACAACTTCGCGTTCACCGCGGCCGAATTCCTGTTCAACGAAGGTAAATACCGCATTACCGTCCGCGAATTTGACCGCAAGCTGGCCGAGCTGCGCACGATGTATCCGCCGGGTGTGGCCTATGTGAATCAGAACCTGTTCGGCAGCCATGATACCAACCGCATCGGCTCCTACATCGTCAACCGATCCCTGGGTAACTTCCGCGACTGGGGCAAATGGTTCCAGATGTCGCAGCCGGTCAATAATCCGGATTACAGCGTGCGTAAACCGAATGCCGCGGAACTGCAGCTGCAAAAGCTGTTCGTGGTGCTGCAGATGACCTATGTCGGCGCCCCGATGGTGTATTACGGCGATGAAGTGGGGATGTGGGGCGCCAATGATCCGGATGACCGGAAGCCGATGATCTGGCCGGACATCATCTATGAAAAGGAGCGGGCATTGCCGAAACAGAACCTGCGGCCGGAATCCGAAGCCGACACGGTGGCGCAGAATCTGGATCTTCATGCGTTCTATAAAAAACTGATCGCTATCCGCAACGCCCATCCTGCGCTTCGCATCGGAACTTACCGGACCCTGCTGGCCGACAACGGGGACGAGGTGTTCGCCTATGAACGGCAGGCCGACGGCGAAGTACTCTGGGTGATTCTGAACAATTCAACCAGCGAACGACGCGTGCGCCTACCGCGCTCGGATTTCGATGAGTTCCGGGATCTGCTCAATGACCGGATCTATGCGGGCCAGCGCCCAGAGGTGGAGTTCACCGTGCCGGCCAAGCAGGCGGCGGTTTTGCGCGCTACTCGGTTGCGATGAATGCCCTGTATGGCGTTGAACTACCAAGCCCTTTATCGTTTCCCTAGGCACCATCCCCTGGCTAATATTCATTCTGAATCAAATGCTTGGGACTGTGTCAGGAATTATTATTGAAAAGGGCTTGACAGGCTGAATTTAGTTAGTAGTATTACTACTAATGAACATTTCTGACAACCAACAAGCCATACTCACCTTCATCGCTCAGTGCATCGATGAACAGGGTGTGCCGCCCTCACAGACCGAAATTGCCAACGCACTCGGTTTCCGCGGCGTTCGCGCAGCGCAGTACCACCTGGACATTCTCGAACAAGCCGGATACATCCGCCGCCTGCCCGGTCAGGCGCGCGGCATCCGCCTGTGCCACCCGCAATCCGATGAGGATGTGGAGATTCCCCTGCCTCGAACCCGGGTGGAATCGGCCGGCGATGCCCTGCGTCTGCCTGTATTGGGGCGGGTGGCGGCCGGTCTGCCCATCGGCGCCGACATCCCGTCGGACGACTTCGTGCTGCTGGATCGGGCGTTCTTCTCCCCGGTGCCGGATTACTTGCTGAAAGTGAAAGGCGATTCCATGCGCGATGACGGCATTTTCGACGGCGATCTGGTCGGCATCCACCGCACCCAGCAGGCGCTTTCCGATCAAATCGTAGTTGCCCGCATCGATGATGAAATCACCATCAAGCGTCTGAAAATTGGCAAGCATGGTATCCGGCTGTTGCCGCGCAATCCGGATTTCCAGCCCATTGATGTCCGCCCGGATCAGGATTTCGCCATCGAAGGCCTCTACTGCGGCCTGATCCGGCCTTCCGGCAAATGAACATGCCCATAAATTCCGATACGAACCAACGCAGTTACCTGACTGCTCCCGAGATGGGCCAAGGCCACACTGCTTTCGCGACGGTCTCAGCTTTTGCGACTGCCGCCTTTTATGATTCAACTACCCCAACGAAACAACACTGAGGAACCGATGATGGATGAGAACAAAAAACGTGCACTGGCTGCGGCCCTGGCCCAGATCGATAAACAATTCGGCAAAGGTACCGTGATGCTGATGGGCGATAAGAGCATCGAAGCGGCCGAAGTCATCGGTACCGGTTCGATCATGCTCGATCTCGCGCTGGGAATCGGCGGTCTGCCCAAAGGTCGTGTCGTTGAAATCTACGGGCCGGAATCCTCGGGCAAGACCACACTGACCTTGCAGACCATCGCCCAATGCCAGAAAGCAGGCGGTACGGCAGCCTTCGTCGATGCCGAACACGCCTTGGATCCGGGCTATGCCCAGAAGCTCGGCGTCAATGTTGATGATTTGCTGATTTCGCAGCCGGATACCGGTGAGCAGGCCCTTGAAATTGTCGATATGCTGGTGCGCTCGAATGCCGTCGATATGGTCGTGATTGACTCGGTTGCAGCGCTAACGCCGCGCGCCGAAATCGAAGGCGAAATGGGTGAAATGCAGGTCGGCCTGCAGGCCCGTCTGATGAGCCAGGCCCTGCGCAAGCTGACCGGAAACATCAAGCGCAGCAACTGCATGGTTATTTTCATCAACCAGTTACGCATGAAAATCGGCATGATGATGCCCGGCCAGAATCCGGAAACCACCACCGGCGGCAATGCCCTGAAATTCTATGCTTCGGTGCGTCTGGACATCCGCCGTATCGGTGCAGTCAAGAAAGGCGATGAAATCATCGGCAATGAAACTCGCATCAAGGTGGTCAAGAACAAAATGGCCCCGCCGTTCAAGCAGGTCATTACCGAAATTCTTTACGGTGAGGGTATTTCCCGGGAAGGCGAAATCCTCGATCTGGGTGTTGATGCCAAGTTCGTTGAAAAATCGGGTGCCTGGTACAGCGCGCTCGGTGAACGCATCGGCCAAGGCAAGGAGAATGCCCGCCAATACCTGAAAGACAATCCGAAAATGGCCCTTGAGCTTGAAGCCAAAATCAAGGAAAAGCTCAAGCCGGTCATCGTCCCGAAGAAGCCCATTGAAGACGTCGAAGCCTGATGCGAAGAAAAGCTTCGGAACTTCCGGCGTACCAGCAGGCCATGGGCCTGCTGGTACGGCGCGAGCATTCGAAGAGGGAGTTGAAGCAGAAGTTGCGCCAGCGTGGCAAGGAAGACGGCGAAATCGACACCGCGCTGGAAACCTTGTCGCGGCAGGATTTCCAGAATGACGAGCGTTTTGCCATGGCCTTGGCGCGATCAAGACAGGCCGCTGGGTACGGCCCGGTCCGTATTCGGGCCGAAATGGCTCAGCACAGCCTTGCTGCTGAGGTCATCACCGAGGCTATCGCGGCGCTTCCCGGCAACTGGCTGGAAACCGCGCAAGGGCTTGTAGCTCGTCGCTATTTACGCAAAATCCAGTCCGATCCGGCACAAAGCCGAAAAGCTGTCGATTTCCTGCTCCGGCGGGGCTTTGAGCAGAAAACCGCCTACAATGCCGTTAAAATCACGGAATGGCCGGTTGAGCCGGATTTAATCGACGAAAGTCCCTAAAAATGCCCGCAAATGGTTTAAAATCAAGGCGTAGCGGTGCACTCGGTGCCGCGTCCCACGCTTCAGGTTGACCATGACACAGATGACGTCGCGCTCGAGTGCGCAAATCCGCCAGGATTTCCTGGATTTCTTTGCCGGTAAAGGCCATACCGTAGTGTCCAGCAGTCCGCTGGTTCCCGGCAATGATCCGACTTTGTTGTTCACCAATGCCGGCATGGTGCAGTTCAAGGATGTGTTCCTTGGCGCCGAGAAGCGCAGCTATACCCGTGCCGTCAGTTCGCAGCGCTGTGTGCGGGCCGGCGGCAAACACAATGATCTTGACCAGGTCGGCTACACCGCACGCCACCATACCTTCTTCGAAATGCTGGGAAATTTCAGCTTCGGCGATTACTTCAAGAAAGACGCCATTCATTACGCCTGGGAATTGCTGACTGAGGTCTGGAAGCTGCCCAAAGATCGGTTATGGGTCACGGTCTACCACACCGATGACGAGGCGTTTGATATCTGGCATACGCAGATCGGCCTACCGGAATCGCGCATCATCCGCATCGGTGACAACAAGGGCGCGCCATTTGCGTCGGATAACTTTTGGCAGATGGCCGATACCGGCCCCTGCGGACCCTGCACCGAGATTTTTTTCGATCATGGCGACCATATCGCCGGCGGTCCGCCCGGTTCTTCGGATGAAGACGGTGACCGCTTTATCGAGATCTGGAACAATGTATTCATGCAGTTCGACCGGCAGCCCGACGGCACCTTGCTGCCGCTGCCGGCGCCCTGCGTCGACACCGGAATGGGCCTCGAGCGCATCGCCGCCGTACTGCAGCATGTGCACAGTAACTATGAAATCGATCTGTTTGATCATCTGATCCGTACCGCGGCGGCATTGACGCATACCGATGATCTCGGCAACAAGTCACTGCGTGTCATCGCCGATCACATCCGTGCCTGCAGTTTCCTGATTGTCGACGGCGTTCTGCCCTCCAATGAAGGCCGCGGTTACGTGCTGCGACGCATCATCCGCCGTGCCGTTCGCCATCTCTGGAAGCTCGGCGCTCTGCGTCCTGAAGGCCTGTTCTGGCGCATGCTGCAGCCTTTGGCTGAAAAAATGGCCGGAGCCTATCCGGAACTGGAAAGTAAACGTGCGCTGATCGAGCAGGCACTGAGGGCCGAAGAAGCGGCCTTCGCGACCACGCTCGATGCCGGCATGGTCCGTCTGGACGGTATGCTGGCCGATGGCGCCGATGCGGTCAGCGGCGAACAGTTGTTCCTGTTGCACGATACATTCGGCTGCCCACCCGATCTGATCATCGATATCCTGCGTGAGCGTGGCCTGGACCCAGCGCCGGATGCGATGGAACATTATGAAACCTTGATGGATCAGCAGCGGGATCGTGCCCGCGGTGCCAGCAAATTCGCCGGAACGGTCGGGCTGCCCGCCGAGTTGGTCGCCAGTCTGCATGCCACCGAATTCAAGGGTTACGAAAAGCTCGAATGTGATGGCTGCCGCGTGGTGGCACTGTTCCGTGATGGCAATCCGGTTGCGGTACTTGAAGCCGGTCAGCGCGGAATCGTTCTGCTCGACAAAACGCCGTTTTATGCCGAATCCGGCGGTCAGATCGGTGATGCCGGCGTGCTGTGCGCATCCACCGACGTGCGTTTCTTGGTCGAAGATACCCAAAAGCTGTCCGCCATCTTCCATGGCCATGTCGGAGCGCTTGAGAGCGGCCGCATCGCCCTCGGTGACAAGCTTTCCGCCCGCGTCGATGCCGGTCGTCGCCAGTCGACGGTCACCAATCATTCGGCGACCCATCTGTTGCACGCGGCGCTGCGAACTGTGCTCGGCGAGCATGTCAGCCAGAAAGGATCACTGGTGACACCGGAGCGCACCCGTTTCGACTTTTCGCATTTCCAGGCGGTTACGGCCGAGCAGCTGCAGCGCATCGAAGAAATGGTCAATAGCGAAATCCGCCGCAATGCCGAAGCCGAGGTCCATCATATGGGCATGCAGGAAGCCCTCGATTTCGGAGCGATGGCGCTGTTCGGTGAAAAATACGGCGAGCGCGTTCGCGTTCTGCGGATGGGTGATTTTTCGACCGAACTCTGCGGGGGTACCCATGTGCATCGCACCGGCGATATCGGCGTGTTCAAGATTTTGTCCGAAGCCGGCGTTGCCGCTGGTGTACGCCGGATCGAAGCAACCACGGGCGCTCACGCGGTAGCGGCGTTCAAACACAGCGAATCGGTATTGCAGAAAGCCTCGGACCTTATCGGAGCCCGTGGCCATGATGTCCTCGATAAGCTGAACCAACTGCTTGAACGCCAGAAGAAACTTGAACAGGCACTCGATTTCTACAAGGCCAAAGCGGCATCCGGTCAGAGTGCCGAAATGGCCGCACAGGCGATCGATATTGCCGGCATCAAGCTGGTCAAACTGCGGATCGAGAGCGGCGACCCCAAAGGTCTCCGGGAACTGGTCGACAATCTCAAGGTCCAACTTCCGGATTCGGTCATTGTTCTGGCCGCCGCGCAGGATGGCAAAGCCTCGCTGGTCGCCGGCGTGCAGGGCAGGGCGCAGGCCAAACTGAAGGCCGGTGACGTATTGGCGCATATTGCTGCCCAGATCGGCGGCAAAGGCGGTGGCCGTGCGGATTTTGCCCAGGGCGGCGGCGAGGATGGTCCGGCGCTGCTCAAGGCCATGGCGGAGCTGGATGGCTGGCTGGCCGGCCGTCTGGCCTGAGTCATTTGCCCTTGGCCCGAATGTGGTCTAGGATTTGCTTGCGACAATGGATAATGGCTTTGCAGCAAAAGGAGTAGGTGCATGTTAATCCTGACCCGACGTGTCGGAGAAATGCTGATGATCGGTGATGAAATCACCGTGAACGTGCTCGGAGTCAAAGGCAATCAGGTCCGTCTGGGCATCACTGCGCCCAAGGACGTGGGCGTGCACCGAGAGGAGATTTACCAGAAAATCGGTAGGGATTCCGCGGAAAACACCGAACCGAAAGCAGATTGAGGTTTACCGGAACGGCCAAAAGCCTTATCATGGTCAACCTGTGCGGCGCTGCCGTTTCAGACCCCGGAGAGATGCCCGAGAGGCTGAAGGGGCTCCCCTGCTAAGGGAGTATAGGGTCAAAAGCCTTATCGAGGGTTCGAATCCCTCTCTCTCCGCCACCTTCCAAAAACCACCCTTGCGGGTGTTTTTTTGTGGAATTCACATTATCTGGATGCATGGTCTCTATCGGCGGCGGTATGATGGTTTTCGCCGATTCGCAACGTACCCGTATGTCCTTCAGAAATCCAAGCCGCCGCCGTTTCGTTCAGGGTCTTGCCGCCGGTGGAATCATGGCCGGTTTCGGCGCCTGGCCGGTGTCGGCGCGCGCAGGGCAAGGCGCTCCGATACTGCGCAACACCGATCTGCATCTGCGGATCGGCGAGATGCCGGTCAATTTCACCGGTAAGAACCGGACCGCGGTGACCGTCAACAACAGCCTGCCGGCCCCCGAAATACGCTGGCGTGAAGGCGATACCGTGACCGTGCGCGTCGACAATCTGTTGCCGCGCGGGTCCCTGTTCGGCGACACGACCTCGATCCACTGGCATGGCATCCTGCTGCCGGCCAACATGGACGGCGTGCCGGGTATGAGCTTCGACGGCATCCGCCGTGGTGAATCCTGGCTTTACCGCTTCCAGCTCAAACAATCCGGCACCTACTGGTATCACAGCCATTCCGGTTTCCAGGAGCAGGCCGGTCTTTACGGGGCATTGATTGTCGAGCCGCGGGAGCCGGAACCATTCAGGTACGATCGTGACTATACGGTTCTGCTCAGCGATTGGACCGATTTATCGCCGGCGGATCTGTATGCCCGGCTGAAGAAGATGTCGAGTTACGATAATTACGGCAAGCGCACGGTCTCCGACTTCCTTCGCGATGCCGATAAGAAAGGGCTGGCTGAAACGCTGGATGACCGCGGGGCCTGGGGGCGCATGCGGATGACACCGACCGACCTTTCCGACGTCAATGCCAACACCTACACCTACCTGATGAACGGAACCACCGCACTGGGCAACTGGACAGGCCTGTTCAAGCCGGGTGAAAAAGTGCGGCTGCGATTCATCAACGGTTCGGCGATGACCTATTTCGATGTGCGCATTCCGGGACTGAAGATGACCGTGGTCGCCGCCGACGGCCAGAACGTGCATCCGGTCACCGTTGATGAATTCCGCATCGCCGTTGCGGAAACCTTTGATGTCATCGTCGAGCCATCGGGCCAGGATGCGTTCTGCATCTACGCTCAGGATATGGGCCGGACCGGCTTCATCAGCGGTAGCTTGGCAGTACGCGAGGGCCTGCGCGCACCGGTGCCGGCGCCCGATCCGCGCGTGATCCTCAGCATGGATGATATGGGCCATGGCGGCATGGACCATTCTTCGCATGGAGCATCTGCAACCCCTGATGGTTCTGCAGGCATGGATCACAGCGGGCACGATATGGCCGCGATGTCGGGCATGGATCACGGCGGTGCAGAAATGCAAAAGCACCCCGACAGCGAAGCCGGCAATCCCTTGGTCGACATGCAGACCATGGTGCCGGTGCCGAAGCTGGATGACCCGGGCACCGGCCTGCGCGACAACGGCCGGCGCGTACTTTCCTATGCCGATCTACACAGCAGTTTCGAGGATCCCGACGGACGCTGGCCGAAGCGCGAAATTGAATTGCACTTGACTGGGCACATGGAAAAATTCGCCTGGTCGTTCGACGGCATTCCTTTCGCAGGTGCCGAGCCTTTGAAGCTGAACTATGGCGAGCGCGTCCGCATCGTGTTGGTCAATGACACCATGATGACCCACCCGATCCATCTGCATGGTCTCTGGAGCGATCTGGAAGACGACAAAGGTGCCTTCATGGTGCGCAAGCACACCATCGACATGCCTCCCGGCAGCAAACGCAGTTACCGTGTGCGTGCCGATGCCCTGGGCCGCTGGGCCTATCACTGCCACCTTCTGTATCACATGGAGTCGGGCATGATGCGCGAAGTGCGGGTGGTCGAATGATGCGCTTCGCGCTGATTTTATCCCTTATCCTCGCATTGCCGGCGATGGCGCAGGAGGCCACGGAATCCGAACCGGATGATTTCTGGAGCATGGACACGCCGAAAACACCGATTCCGCCCGTGACCGACGCCGACCGTGCCGCTGCATTTCCGAAGTTGGCTCATGATCATGCGCATACCCCGGAATGGCAAAGCAAAGCGTTGATGGAAAAGCTTGAATTCTGGGATGCCGAGCATGGCACTGGTATGGCGTGGGAAGGCAAGGCATGGGTCGGATCCGACATCAACCGGCTCTGGCTACGGACTGCCGGAGAGCGTGTTGCCGGTGAAACCGAGGCCGCCGATGTGGAACTGCTCTACGGGCATGCGGTTTCTGCCTGGTGGGATGCCGTGCTTGGCGTGCGCCATGACATCAAGCCGGGGCCGTCCCAGGACTTTCTGGCCGTCGGCCTGATTGGTCTTGCTCCTTACAAATTCGAGGTCGAGGCAACCGCCTATCTGGGGCAGGGCGGCCAGCACGGGCTGCGCCTCGGTGCCGAGTATGAGACTTTGCTAAGCAGCCGTTGGATGCTGCAGCCCTCGCTCGAGGCCGAGTTTTACGGTCAATCCGATCCGGTGCGCGGCCTCGGCGAGGGTTTGAATTCCCTCGAGGCCGGTCTGCGACTGCGTTATGAAATCAGCCGAAAATTCGCGCCCTATCTCGGTTGGAGTTATGTGCGCTATTTCGGTGAAAGCGCCGACTTGCGGCATTTGACCGGCGAGCCGGTCCGGGAAAATCAGTTCGTGGCCGGCTTCAGAGCTTGGTTTTAAGCGGAATCCTGAATATTTCCGGCCTTAACCGCCGATGACTTGCCGCAAATGGCGGTTGACGGCAAAGCCGCTTTCATTCATAATTTCATCCCTCAGCGCGCCCGTAGCTCAGCTGGATAGAGCAACAGGCTACGAACTTGTAGGTCGGGAGTTCGAATCTCTCCGGGCGCGCCATTTTTCAACAGCCCGTCGGGGTTTAGCGCAGTCTGGTAGCGCATCTGGTTTGGGACCAGAGGGTCGGGGGTTCGAATCCCTCAACCCCGACCAATCTGATGCACGAAAAGGCTTCCCTGAAACCCCGTCGTGGTGCAGAATCCCCTTTGAGCGCCTGTAGCTCAACTGGATAGAGCAACGGACTTCTACTCCGTTGGTTGGGGGTTCGAGTCCCTCCGGGCGCGCCAGTTTCTCCAGTGGTGGATGTAGCTCAGTTGGTTAGAGCATCGGATTGTGATTCCGAGGGTCGCGGGTTCAAATCCCGTCTTCCACCCCAGTTCAAATTACGGCATAATAGCGGCAGTCCGTTGTTGTTACGAAACGGCGTTGGTCCGCGCTTTGCGAGCCCCGGTTGCCCGGGTTCCGAGCCGTCCGGCGTCCGAATCATCTGCTCGGTCCATGCGAAAGTGGCGGAATTGGTAGACGCCCTGGATTTAGGTTCCAGTGGGGCAACCCGTGAGAGTTCGAGTCTCTCCTTTCGCACCATCAGCATGGAAGGGTGCTTCAGTCGTCAAGCCCGCTTTCCGCGGGCTTTTTCATTTTTAGCTGCGCAATGCGCATGTAGGAGTTGTAATGCAAATTTCAGTCGAAAACACCAGCACGCTCGAACGCCGCATGACGGTTTCAATTCCTTCCGACCGTCTTTCCTCGGTCATCGATGGCCGGCTTCGCGATATGGCCAGCAAAGCCAATCTGAAAGGTTTTCGTAAAGGCAAGGTACCGACCAAGGTGATCGAACAGCGTTTCGGGCCGCAAGTCCGTTCGGAAGCTTTCGGAGAGCTGATCCGTGCCAGTTTCGATCAGGCCGTCCGTCAGGAAAACGTCCGCATCGCCGGCCAGCCGAGCATCGAAGCCGAGCCGACCGAAGCCGAAAATGAAATCCGCTATACCGCGACTTTCGAAATCGTCCCGGATTTCGGCACCATCGACGTCACCCAGCTGCAGATCACCCGCGTGCAGGCCAACGTCGCCGATGCCGATATCGACCACATGATCGACACCCTGCGCCAACAGCGACGTACCTGGGAACCGGTCAGCCGTGCCGCACAGGTCGGTGATCTGGTGGCCGTGGAAACCTTCGCCAGCACCGCCGCCGCGCGCGTACCCGAAGAAGGTACCGAGAAGGGCGCTACCGTGCTCGGTTCGGGCGTGATGTTTCCGGAACTGGAAGCCCAGCTGTCGGGCATGAACGCCGGCGAGGAACGTTCGGTTGAAATCACTTTCCCGTCCGACTGGCGCGTTCCGGCGCTGGCCGGTCAAGCCGCCAATGTCACCATCAAGGCCAACCAGGTGTCCGAACCGCGCATTCCGGAAGCCGATGAGGCCTTCGTCAAAAGCTTCGGGGTCAAGAGCGGCAAGCTCGAAGTGTTCCGCAATGAAGTGCGCGCCAATCTGGAGCGTGAACTGAAAGGCATGCTGATGAACCGCCTGCGTGCGGAAGTCGCCCAGAAACTGGTCGCCGCTTACAGCCACGTCGAACTGCCGACCAAGATGATCGAGCAGGAAGCCCGCAAGCTGGCTGCCAATGCCCAGGAACAGGCCCGTCAGCAGGGTCAGGCCGATGCCGTGTATCCGTTCGACCAGTTCATGGTGCCGGCCCGCAACCGTACTGCCGCCGGCCTGCTGGTGGGTGAAATTGCCCGCCAGAACGCGCTTCAGCTGGATTTCAACCGCGTCAAGGAAACCCTGTCGCTGATCGCCTCTACCTATGAAGAACCGAAACAGGTCATTGAATTGTACCGAAACGACCCCAACTTAATGTCAGGACTGCAGAACCGCGTGATGGAAGAGCAGGTCATCGACTGGGTCGCCGAGCGCGCACAATCGACCGATCAGGAACTTTCCTTTACCGAAGCGATGCGTCCGGTTTAATCTACCCTGACCACTGCGCATTCGAAGGAGACCGCCATGGCCGTTACCGAAGGACTCAACCTGATCCCCATGGTGGTCGAACAGACCCCGCGCGGTGAACGCTCGTTCGACATCTACTCGCGTCTGCTGAAAGAACGCGTCATTTTCCTGGTGGGCCCGATCGACGATTACGTGGCCAATGTCGTCGTCGCGCAGCTGCTATTCCTGGAAGCCGATAATCCGGAAAAAGACATCAGCCTCTACATCAACTCGCCCGGCGGTGTGGTCACCGCAGGTCTGGCGATCTACGACACCATGCGTTTCATCAAGCCGGACGTCTCGACCATCTGTGTCGGTCAGGCCTGTTCGATGGGTTCGTTCCTGCTGGCTGCCGGCACCAAAGGCAAACGTTACATCCTGCCGAATTCGCGCGTGATGATCCATCAGCCGTCCGGCGGTACTCAGGGGCAGGCCAGTGATATTGCGATTCAGGCCAAAGAAATCCTTTACTTGCGTTCGCGCCTGAACGCCGAACTGGCTGCTAACACCGGCCAAGCCATTGAAAAAATTGAACTTGATGTCGAGCGTGATTATTTTATGGCCGCTGAAGAGGCCAAGGCCTACGGTGTCGTCGATGCCGTCATCGACCGCCGCCCTGCAGACAGCATCCAGCCGGCCTGACCTCCATTCCCAGGCACTTTCACTCTGAGCCGCTTGTGCTATGCTCAGGGTGAGTGTCCTTTGCCGAACACAGACCTATGACCGACGACCGTAAAACCCGCTCCGGTGACACGACCAAAATCCTGTATTGCTCGTTCTGCGGCAAGAGCCAGCATGAGGTCACCAAACTGATTGCCGGCCCAAGCGTGTTCATCTGCGATGAATGCGTTGCCCTGTGCAACGACATCATCCGCGAGGAACTCCAGGAAAAAGCCGGTGCGGCCCGCAGCCACCTGCCGAAACCGAAGGAAATCCTCGAGGTTCTCGACCAGTACGTCATCGGTCAGCCGCGCGCCAAAAAAACGCTGTCCGTGGCCGTCTACAACCACTACAAACGCATCGAGTCGCGCGCCAAGAATGACGATATCGAGCTGTCCAAGTCCAACATCCTGCTGATCGGCCCCACCGGTTCGGGCAAGACCCTGTTGGCCGAAACGCTGGCCAGGCTGCTCAACGTGCCGTTCACCATCGCCGATGCCACCACGCTGACCGAAGCCGGCTATGTCGGCGAGGACGTCGAGAACATCATCCAGAAGCTGCTGCAGAAATGCGATTACGATGTCGAAAAGGCACAGTCCGGAATTGTCTACATCGATGAAATCGACAAGATTTCCCGCAAGTCGGAAAACACCTCGATCACCCGGGATGTTTCCGGTGAAGGCGTGCAGCAGGCACTGCTCAAACTGATCGAAGGCACCGTCGCATCGGTGCCGCCGCAGGGCGGACGCAAGCATCCGCAGCAGGAATTCCTGCAGGTCGACACCAAGAACATGCTGTTCATCTGCGGCGGTGCGTTCGCCGGCCTCGACAAGATCATCCAGCAGCGCAGCACCGAGTCCGGTGGCATCGGTTTCGGCGCCAAGGTCAAATCCTCCGAGCGCAAGATGGATCTTTCCAAGCTGCTGCACGACGTCGAGCCGGAAGATCTGATCAAGTTCGGACTGATTCCCGAATTCGTCGGCCGTCTTCCGGTGGTGGCCACGCTCGAAGAGCTGGATGAGGCCGCCTTGGTCAAGATCCTGACCGAACCGAAGAATGCCATCAGCAAGCAGTTCAAGAAGCTGTTCGAAATGGAAGGCGTCGAGCTGGAAATCCGACCGGATGCCTATGCTGCGGTGGCCCAGAAGGCGATGAAGCGCAAAACCGGCGCCCGTGGCCTGCGTACCATCCTGGAATCGGTCCTGCTCGATACCATGTATGAGCTGCCGTCGCTGGAAAATGTCAGCAAAGTAGTGGTCGACGAGTCGGTCATCAATCATCAGGCCGAACCCTACCTGATCTACTCCAACAGCAGCCCTCAGAAAGCAGCCTCTGGCGAGTAAGCCACCCTTTTCCGGCGTGAAATCAAACGGAGTCTCAGGCTCCGTTTTTTTTTGCATCCGGGTACTTGCAAGACGCCCCGAAAAGCCCCATAAAGGAGGCATGGCGGACATTTCCGCAATGGAGTCGATATGGATAAAAAACAGGCAAGTGTTACCCTTCTGCCCGTGCTTCCCCTGCGCGATGTTGTGGTGTATCCGAACATGGTGATTCCGCTGTTCGTCGGGCGTGAGCGCTCCATGAAAGCACTTGAATTGGCGATGGAAGGTCCCGACAAGCAGATCGTGCTGTTGGCCCAGCGGAGCCCGGATATCGATGATCCTCAGACCGAAGACCTTTACGAAATCGGTACCGTTGCCACGGTCATCCAGCTTCTCAAACTGCCGGACGGCACCATCAAGGTGCTGGTGGAAGGCATTCAGCGCATCAAGGCTTCCGACATCGTCCTGAAAGACGACACCCTGATGGCGAACGCTGCGGAGATTGAAATCGTTGCGGTGAAGGATGCACGCGAGGCGGAAGTGGCGCAGCGCAGCCTGCTGAGTCTGTTCGAACAGTATGTGAAATCAAACCGGAAATTGCCGCCGGAACTACTGGCGACGCTTGCAGGAATCGATGATCCTAGCCGCTTCGCCGATACGGTGGCGGCGCATCTGAGCGTCCGTCTGACCGATAAACAGCGTCTGCTGGAGACAGCAGCGCCCGAGGCGCGCCTCGAAATGCTGATCGGCCTGGTTGAAGGCGAGATTGATGTCCAGCACATTGAAAAGCGCATCCGTTCGCGCGTGAAAACGCAGATGGAGAAAAGCCAGCGCGAGTACTATCTCAATGAGCAGATGAAAGCCATCCAGAAAGAACTCGGTGATTCCGAGGATGCACCCAACGAGCTCGAAGAACTGGCCCGGAAAATCGCCGAATCCAAGATGCCCAAGGCGGTCGAAACCAAAGCAAGGAATGAACTCAACAAACTCAAGCAGATGTCGCCGATGTCCGCGGAGGCATCGGTTGTCCGCAATTACCTCGAATGGCTGGTCGGCGTACCCTGGGAGAAGCGTAGCAAGGTGCGCAAGGATCTGAAGCTTGCCCAGCAGGTACTCGATGAGGACCACTATGGCCTAGAAAAGGTCAAGGACCGAATACTGGAATACCTCGCGGTTCAGGCACGTGTCCAGAAAATGAAGGGTCCGATTCTCTGTCTGGTCGGCCCTCCGGGTGTCGGCAAGACCTCGCTTGGCCAAAGTATCGCCAAAGCCACTAACCGTAAATTCGTCCGGATGGCGCTTGGCGGCGTACGCGATGAAGCCGAGATCCGTGGCCATCGCCGGACTTACATCGGTTCGATGCCGGGCCGCATCGTGCAGAACCTCAACAAGGTCGAAAGCCGGAATCCGCTGTTCGTACTCGATGAGATCGACAAAATGAGCAACGATTTCCGCGGCGACCCGGCGGCGGCCCTGCTGGAAGTGCTGGATCCGGAGCAGAACCATAACTTCAACGACCATTATCTCGAGGTCGATCTGGACCTTTCCGAGGTCATGTTCATCTGCACCTCGAACTCGATGAACATCCCGGGTCCGCTGCTGGATCGCATGGAGGTGATCCGTATTCCGGGTTACACCGAAGAAGAAAAGCTGAATATCGCTGTGCGTTACCTGCTTCCGAAGCAATTAAAGGCGAGCGGACTCAAGGATGGTGAGCTACGGATCGATGCTGAAGCGATCCGCGACATCGTGCGCTATTACACGCGCGAATCCGGCGTGCGCTCGCTCGAGCGCGAGCTGGCGAAAATCTGTCGCAAAGTCGTGAAGGAAATCGCGCTAGCCGGTCCGGTGAAGAAAACCAAACCCGCAAAGAAAACCAAATCGTCGAAATCCCCGGCCTTGAAGAAAGTCGATTCCGCCAATCTCGACCGCTATCTCGGCGTGCGACGTTTCGATTTCGGGCGCGCCGAAGAGCAGAGTGAAATCGGCCTTGTAACCGGTCTTGCGTGGACCGAGGTCGGCGGGGAGCTTCTGCAGATCGAGGCAACCCTGATGCCGGGTAAAGGGCAGCTGATCCTGACCGGCCAACTCGGTGATGTGATGCAGGAGTCGGTGAAAGCCGCCTATACCGTGGTCCGTGCGCGCAGCCTGCAGCTCGGGCTGGATGTTGATTTCCACAACAAGTTCGATACCCACGTGCATGTTCCTGAAGGTGCGACACCCAAGGATGGACCGAGCGCGGGCATTGCCATGGTCACGGCTTTGGTCTCCGCGCTGTCGAAAGTGCCGGTCCGTGCCGATGTCGCGATGACCGGTGAAATCACGCTTCGCGGCCGCGTGCTGCCAATCGGTGGATTGAAGGAAAAACTTTTGGCGGCGCTTCGTGGCGGAATCCGCACGGTTCTCATACCCGAAGAAAACCGCAAGGATCTGGCAGATATTCCCGAGAATGTCACTCGCGACCTGGAAATCGTCCCCGTCAAATGGATTGATCAGGCGCTGGATATCGCTTTGGTCAAGCCGCTTTCGCAACCGCAGAAAATTCCTGCTGTCAAGAAAAAAATCACGAAATCGCGTACAAAACAATCGCAATCCGGCGTGCGCCCGCACTAACCGGTATAAAACCCTGTAAAGCCTACAAATAAAGGCTTATAGGGTATTGCTTATATCCACAATCACTGGTATAAATTGTTGCAACCGGGCTCCAGACCGCAATTCTAGGGCTTCGGCGATATGGTTAAGTTGCGGCCCCGCCCTGACTTAATTTCTACATTTTCGCGAATAATCGCATTTGGGAGATTTATCAAAATGAATAAAGCTGACTTTGTTGCTGCCGTAGCCGAAAAGACCGACCTGTCCAAAGCCGCCGCCGCTGGCGCCGTCGATGCCGTCATCGAAGTAATCACCAAAGCCCTGAAAAAAGGCGACACCGTGACCCTCGTCGGCTTCGGTACGTTCTCGGTGCGCAAGCGCGCTGCCCGTCAAGGCCGTAACCCGCAGACCGGTGCCACCATCAAGATCAAAGCCTCCAAGAACCCGGGCTTCAAAGCTGGTAAAGCACTGAAAGACGCCGTCAACAAGTAATCCGGCGTTTCCGCCGATTTCAGTTGTAATACGGCAGAAAAATGGTGTATGCTACGCATCCTGCTTGAGGGTGCTTAGCTCAGCGGTAGAGCGTCTCCCTTACACGGAGAGGGTCGGGGGTTCGAAACCCTCAGCACCCACCAGCGCATCAAGCATATGAACTGGAGTGGTAGTTCAGTCGGTTAGAATATCGGCCTGTCACGCCGAGGGTCGCGGGTTCGAGTCCCGTCCACTCCGCCACTGTTGAAAAGGCACCTTCGGGTGCCTTTTCTTTTTCGTGCGTTCCGGCGCCAAAAGCTTCATAATAGTGGCCTTGCCCAACCGATTACGCGCCCCGCCATGCTTCAGAATATCCGTGAAAACTCCTCCGGCCCGATCGCAAAGCTGATCCTGGTCATGATCATTGCCGTTATGGCATTTTTTGGCTACGAGGGCATGAATCCCCCCGGAGCCGGCAACTATGTGGCCAAAGTGACCAAGCCCGGCAAGCTGCTTAGCTACGGCGAAGCCTCGGTCGAGGTTTCTGTCGCTGATTACAGCCGCCGCATCGACCAGGTCCGCCAGCAGCAGCGGGAGCAGCAGGGAGAGGCATTTGATGCCGCCGCTTTCGAAAAGCCGGACAACAAGCGCCGCATCCTCGAGCAGATGATCGATGAGGCCGTTCTGCAGTTGGGTGCACAACAGGCAGGTATCCGGATTTCGGATGCTATGATCCGCGACGAGATTCTCAAGATCGATGCCTTCACCGTGGATGGCAAATTTGACCAGTCCCGCTATCAGCTGGCCATCCAGCAATTGGGCTATACGCCCACCCAATTCGAGGAACGTATCCGGCAGGATCTGATGACCCGTTTCATCGCCGATGAGTATGTCAGTTCGGGAATTGCTTCGGACAGCGATGCCATTGCCATGCGAAAGCTGGCTGATCAGAAGCGTGATTTGGGCTATGTCGAAATCCCATTGCCGGCGCTCGACCTGAATGCCACCGATGCTGAACTGACGGCTTGGTACAACAGCCATAAATCCGATTACCGTACCGAGGAAACCGTCACGGTTGAGTATGTCGAACTCGAACAGAGCGCCGTCACGACCAACATTAGCATCGATGAGTCGGTTCTGCGTTCGCGTTATGAAGATCAGAAAGCCCAATATGGGTCGCCGGAACAGCGTGTGGCGTCCCATATTCTTGTTGAAGTTCCGGCCGGCGCATCTGCCGCCGCCGAGGCCGCGGCCAAAGCCAAGGCGCAGGGCTTCGCCAAGCAGGCCCAGGCCAACCCGGGTAGTTTTGCCGAACTGGCAAAGGGGTCAGATGATCTTGCCAGCAAAGATGCCGGCGGCGATCTCGGTCCGGTCGAGAAAGGCATCTTCGGTGATGCATTCGACAAGGCTTTCTTTGCCTTGAAACCTGGCCAAGTCTCCGAGCCGGTCCGGCTCGAGGACGGTTGGCATGTGCTGTACTACCGCGAACTGATTGCCGGTACCGCCAAGCCCTTTGAAGAAGTCCGTGGCGAAATCGAAGCGGCTTACCTGAGTTCGGAAATCGAGCGGCAGTTCAATGATCTTGCCGGAAAGATGATCAATGCTGCGGGCGAAAACGCCAGCTCGCTCGAGCCCGCTGCCAAGGTCGTCGGAAAACCTCTACTGCGGACCGTCGCATTCACCCGTCGGAGCGGCGAGGGCATTGCCGCCCTAGATCCGGTCCGCAAAGCAGCGTTTTCAGATGAGGTTCTGGTCGAGCGCCGTGTCAGCGATCTGATTGAACTGGAGCCCAACCACGTGGTTCTGTTGCGTGTGGTCGACCACAAACCCGAAGCCGTACTTCCGTTCGACCAGGTCAGGGATGTGGTGCGTCTCGCCTTTGTCCAGGACCGCGCCGGCAAATTAGCCGAAAAAGAAGCCAAAGCCCTGTTGGAGCGTTTGAACAAGGGCGAAACCTTGGAGCAGCTTGCCGCATCCCTTTCTCGCCCGGTCATTCCCGCGCTCGCCGTTGGCCGCCAGGCACCCGTGCCGCAGCTTCAGCCAGTGGTTCAGGAAGCTTTCCGTCTGGCACGTCCGAAAAACGGTGAGCCCGGTGGCGCCGGCATCGCAAAACTGCCGGACGGAGCATATCTGTTGATGCAGTTGAACGCTGTGAACGAACCGGACCTATCGGCGGTATCGCCTCAGGAACGGAAAGAAATGACCGGCTATCTCGGTCAGGTCCGTGGCGCCCAGCAGGTCGCTGAATACATCAAGGCGCTGCGCCGCAGCTTCAACGTGGTCATTGCCGAAGACCGTCTCTGAAAATCAGATATCAAATGATGTGGTTTCCTGACGCCCGGCATGCCGGGCGTTTTCACGCGTTCAATTGCCATTATCCGGCGCCGGTGCAATCGGGTCGGTATCGGCTTCCAATGGCGTGAATACGGCGTCATTCGGCAGATTGACCCCAAAACTGGCCGGATCGAACATGAAACAGCTCAGCGCCCTGATTTTCTTCACGTATGCGTAAGTGTGGGGAGCGAGACCGGTGGGTAGACGTTTATCGGCATCCGCCTTGGTCAATCCCTGGCGTCTCAGGCTGCTGCGAAGCCGGCTGTCGCCGGCATTGTAGGCCATGATGCCGGTTTGCCAATCGTCGAACATGATTTGCAGTTTCTGCAGATAGGACAGTGCCGCATCGGTTGATTGAATGACCGAGAAGCGTCCGTCTTTCTTGCCACCAATCTGGAGGCCGTAATAGCGGCCGGTTTCCGGCATAATCTGCCAAAGTCCGGTCGGTCCGCCTTTGGCAACGGCTTTGGGCTGGAAGCGGCTTTCAACAAAGGGAATCAGGGCGTATTCCATCGGCAGGCCACGCTTGCGTGCCTGGTAGCTGACGTGGTCGAGTATCGGTAACATCACGATCAACTGCCTTTCAAAACGATCCGGAATATGGATGTATTCCTTCATCCACGTGCTCTTGGCGGCGCTCTCGGTGCAGGACGCCGGATCCAGCGCACTGCTGATGCGCTGGAATACATCGGTGCCGCTGCGTTGGAAGGCCGCAGGCTTAAGCGCGTCCTGCGCCGCCGCTAATCCGGCAAAGCCTATCCCCAGGAACAATAGCCATGGCGTAAAGGCGTTCATCGGAACTGGTCTTTCCAGGCGCGCAAGGCAGTGAACCGGGCCAGTCGCGATTCCGGCATGAAACCCAGATATTGCTTCAGGCCGCTGAGGCTCTCGGGGAAGTCTGTTCGCAGGAACGGATTGCAGGCTTTCTCGATGCCGATTCGGGAGGGTAGGCTCGGCCGCCCGTGCAGGCGTCTTGCCTGGATGTCCTCAAGCAAGCGGTCACGATCGGGGTTAATCGGTTCGACGGCTGCAGCGAACCGGGCGTTCGATAATGTGTACTCATGCGTGCAACAGAGCAGGGTATCGTCCGGAAGTTCCGCCAGCCGGTCCAACGAGGCCAGCATCTGTTCGGGGCTTCCTTCGAAAAGCCTGCCGCAACCGAGGCTGAACAGGGTGTCGCCGCTGAATAGGACGTCCCTATCGGTATAGGCGATGTGGCTACGGGTATGGCCGGGCACCGCCAAGACATGAAATGGCTGGAATCCCGGGATCTGCAAGACATCACCATTGCTGGCAATGCAGTCGATGCCGGGAATACGATCCTCCTCCGGCCCGAAGACGGCGCCGGTGAAGGTGCCCCGCAGAGCGCTCAGACCGCCGATATGATCGTTATGGTGGTGGGTGATGAAGATCGCCTCGATGCGTAGTCCGTTGGCAACCGCGCCAAGCACTGGGCCGGCGTCGCCCGGATCGACCACGATGCTGGCCCCTTCGCTGCCACGGTAGCACCAGATGTAGTTGTCTTCGAAAGCAGGCAAGGCTTGCAGGACTGTCATGGAAGGTGACCGTGGCCGTCATTTGACGCACAATAGGCTTAGTTTAAACGGTGTCGGCGCATGACGGGCGAAAACAACTGGTTCGAGACCGACAAAGGCCAGATGCTGGCTGCTGAAAGTGTTTCAGCCTGCGCTTCCTGGTTGTGGCCACTTTGCGGCCATAACGCATTGGTGCTGCAGCCCTGCGCACAGGGATTGGCATTGCCCGCTTTGCAGTGTGAGCCCGTCTACCAGGTTCAGCGCGCGCGCGGGCGGTTTTACGGCGATATCATCGCCGAAGACGCCCGATTGCCCCTGGTCAATGAATGTATGGCATTGGTACTTGCGGCATTCGTCCTGGAGACGGCAACAGATCCCGGCTCGCTCATTGCCGAATGTGCGCGAACGCTGGTCCCGGAGGGGCATTTCGCGCTGTTGACCCTGAATCCGTTTGCACCTGTGCGGCTGACTGGCGTCTGGTCGGACATGCATCTCGCAACAGCCGCGACATGGTCGGCAAAACTGAGTGAGGCCGGACTTGATCTCATCCGCCATGAAAGGCTCGGCAATGCTCGACCGCGGGCGCTGTGTTCGGTAAACTTTCTGCTGTTGCGGAAACGTAAAGCCGCACTGACCCCGTTGCGGAAAAATGCCTCAGCCGTCGCTCTGGCACGGGAACGAACACCGACATGAAAGATGCCATTGCCAACATGCCCCATATCGAAATCCATACGGACGGCGCCTGCTCCGGCAATCCCGGGCCGGGCGGTTGGGGCGCATTGCTCCGATACGGACAGACCGAAAAGGAGATGTCCGGCGGAGAGTCCCACACCACCAATAACCGCATGGAGCTGCTCGGTGCCATCTGCGCACTGGAGTCGCTGAACCGGCATTGCCGGGTCGATCTGTACACGGATTCGCAATACGTGCAAAAGGGCATTACCGAATGGCTGCCGGGCTGGATCAAGCGCGGCTGGAAGAACGCCAAGGGCGAGCCGGTCAAGAATCAGGATCTGTGGCAGCGTCTGCACGAGGCCAATTCGAGACACAAGGTGCATTGGCATTGGGTCAAGGGTCATGCCGGCCATGCTGAAAACGAGCGTGTCGACGGCCTGGCGCGTCTTGCCGCTGAAAGCTTCAAATAGGAAAATTTATGCGACAGATTGTTCTCGATACCGAAACCACCGGGCTTTCCTGGGAGAAGGGCAACCGGGTTGTCGAAATCGGCTGTATTGAACTGATCAATCGGCGGCCCAGCGGAAGAACGTATCAGCAGTACCTGAATCCGGGGCGTGAGATGGAGCCTGGCGCAGCCGAGGTCACCGGCCTGACCTTGGATTTTCTGGCCGATAAGCCGCGTTTCGGAGATGTGGTACAGGAATTCCTTGATTTCATCGCCGGTGCTGAACTGGTCATCCATAATGCCGAATTCGATGTCGGCTTCCTGAATTATGAGCTGGGCCTGCTCGGTATCGCCTATGGCCGCATCGACCGTCATGCCGGAGTGCTCGATACCCTGAAGATGGCGCGTGAGTTGTATCCCGGCCAGCGCAATTCCCTGGATGCGCTTTGTAAACGTCTCGGTGTCGATAATAAGCACCGGCAGCTGCATGGCGCGCTCTTGGATGCGGAATTGCTGGCCGATGTCTATCTAGCCATGACCTCGGGCCAAACCGGTTTCGGCTTCGACGAAGCCGCTCCGAAAAGCGATGTGACGGCATCGGAGCTTATTGTCACGGTGACTTCCTCGTCAGCAGTTCTGCATGCCACTGCGCAGGAGATCGAGGCCCATCGGGCCCGCATTCGGAAAATTGCGGATAAGTCTGGAAAGTCGCTCTGGCTCGACTAGGCCCTGCGCAGGAGTAGGGCGGTCAGATTGTTGACGGCCTCGCCCCGCAGGGCATGCATCAGCAGAATCTCAACCGACTCCTGGGCGCTGAGGCGGGGATCGCACAGGCTGGTTTCCAGCTCAGGCTCGGAGCAGGCTTCCAGCACTCCATCGGTGCAGAAAAGCACCGATTCCCCGCGTTTCAGGGTGATGCCTGTCTCAGAAATGCAGAGTTTATCGGTTGCAGTAACGCCAAGCGCCTGAATCGCGTTTCCCGCTCCGCTTTTCAGGACGCCTTTGCTCTCGGCATCGGACTGGATGCGGCGATACTGCCTGCCGTCTGAAAACAGCACGGTACAGGTGCCGACCCAGGCCAAATCCAGAAAGCCATCGGAAAAGCGGGCAGCGATGGCGCTTGCGCCACTTGGAGATAAGCTTTGCTGCGGACGCTGAATGCGCAGCGCCTGGCCGGTATTGCGCAGCGCATCGGCCGGGCTTTCACCCTGCTGCAGCGCCTTACGTACGTGATCCCGAACGAAGGCGGCGGCGACATCACCGGCATCCGGTCCGCCCATGCCATCGACAAGCACGGCCAGTCCGGCGCACGCATCAAGATCGTAGGTGTCTTCGTTCAGCAGGCGTTTCCTGCCGGGATGGCTGATTTGGCCGATTTCAAACATGGTGAAAATGGCGATTGGTCATGCTGTCATTATGAACGGTTATGGCCATTTTGGGATAAACGGATAGCCAAAATGCGGCTGAAAACGCTATAATCGCCTCCTACCATTACGCCGGAGAGGTGGCAGAGTGGTCGAATGTACCTGACTCGAAATCAGGCGTAGGTGTGAGCCTACCGAGGGTTCGAATCCCTCCCTCTCCGCCAGTAGTCCCAAAACCCCTGCATGCAGGGGTTTTTCATTCATGGGGCAAGTGGAGCGGCGGGCGGGATTCCACCAGATGCGCCAGCTGCTCGTCTATCCAGGTGATGAGTTGAAGCATTTCTTCCGAACCGGCCTGCATCTGGATTTTCTTTTCCAGTGCCAATGCCAGCTTCGACAGGGTAACCAGACCGATGGTCGCCGACGAACCTTTTAGGGCATGCACAAGATTGGCCATGCCCGTGTAGTCGCCTTTGGCAAGCAGGCTCTGCAACTGCAGACTGTCATCGCGATGGCAGGTGATGAAAGCCTCGCGGGCACGTGCCAGATGATCGGCATTACCTGGGAACCGAGTTCCGACTTCCGTTCTAGAAGACTTATCGATGGTTCTGGCATCGCCTTCGGGTCTGCCGCTCGGCTGCAGCCAGCGTGTCAGGCAGCTCCAGAGTTCATCAGCATCCATCGGCTTAGCGAGAAAGTCGTTCATGCCCGCATTCAAACAGGCAGTCTGGTCAGCATGGCTGGTCGCGGCCGAAAGCCCGACAATCGGCTTATTGAAACCGGACTTTCGAATATGACGGACCGCTTCGATGCCATTCATGTCGGGCATCCGGACGTCCATCAATACAAGATCGGGATCGGTGGCAGCGAGTACGGAGCAGGCTTCTCCGCCGGTGCCGGCGAGAACCACTTCGATGCCTGCCATCGTCAGCCATTGGCTGATGATGGTCCGGTTGAAAGCATTGTCCTCCGCGACCAGGATGCGGCAGCCACGGAATTCCTGGGGAATTAATATGGGTGGCATGGATGATTCGGTGGAGGTCATGTCAGGGATTTCATCTGATTCTAGCACGGCCGCATCCGCCTACTGAGGGCTTGTAGGTCATGGATTTTGCATTACAATGGTGGAGGGGGCCATACACGGCGCGTTTCGAACCAAGCATGCATATTGGGATTCTTGAAGACGAGATCACGCAACAGGAAATGTACCGCCTGTGGTTCAGCGCGGCCGGATTCAGCTGCGACTGTTTCGCGACCGTACAGACATTCACCGAAAGCTTGCGGAGCCAGAAGTACGACATCTTGATTATCGACTGGATGGTTCCGGACGGGAACGGCATCTATGTGCTCGCCTGGGTTCGAGAAAACATCGGCTGGGATATCCCGGTGATTTTCATCACGGCGAAGGACGCCGAACCGGACATCGTATCCGCACTCAAGGCCGGGGCCGATGACTATCTCGTCAAGCC
>Ga0315907_10000518_pt1 | contig 55677 bp, 60 predicted proteins | sample LakEriMetagenome_3_FD_203525 | JGI IMG/M metagenome (GOLD analysis project Ga0315907, IMG submission 203525) | Freshwater fungal communities from buoy surface, Lake Erie, Ohio, United States - Buoy 12 MA123 | ecosystem: Environmental > Aquatic > Freshwater > Lake > Lake biofilm | place: USA... | reverse complement strand
CATACCGCGACAGCGGCGGTGCCTCGCCTGGCGCCAGCGGCGGGTCAGGTTCGGGAAAGTCAATTGGAATAAAGACAAACGTTCTCGTGAACGAGTTTGTCATCGGGTCAAACTCGCAGTCGATGCGATACTCAAACCCATTCAGCGCGTCCGCGTACTCATCGAGCTCGTCTCCGACGGATCGCTGCTCAAAGCCGCGAATGATCTTGTTCGTGACGTGCGTCTCTCCGCTGTAGCTTTCAGTCGAAAAGTCGATGAGCGGGTCGGCGTTTGCCGGAAACGATCCATACGTTCCATAGATTATTGACGGAGTCTTTGTTACCGTTCCGCCCACGCTGGTTGTAAGCGATGGAACCTTTACGTTGCTGTCGCTTTTAAAGATAATGATCGGATTCGGAGTCGTGAAGATCTGAGTGATTCGCCTAAGACCGTTGAAGATAACATCGCGCCCGGAGGCATCGTCAACTCCTGCAACAACGACGTAGTCACCAACGGAGAACCCGTGAGCAACGGACGTTTGAATTGCTGCGATAAATAGCGGAAGAGGGAATATTACGTTTGTTGGATCAGACGCACCCTTCTTTACGACGCTTCTTGTGACGGATGAAACGGTTGCGGGTGCCACGTTTGCAAAGTCAAGGGCAAAGCTGATTGTGGTATCTGTTATAGCGGTAACCTCATGATAGCCGTCATACGGCGATCCCATGTTCACGACCTGCAGCGTTTGGCCAACAGACAGCTCGTGACCTGGACACGTTAGCGTCGCAACTCCGTCCGTGATCTCCCTGGCGGTGATCGTCGCGGTAAACTCCTTCGACGGCATGATCTCGTCGTTGGGAAAATCAACGTTGATGAAGTCATTGAACATGTGCCGCATAAGGCTGCGAACGTAGTCGTAGGTGTCGACGCGAACGATGACGGTCACGCTGGTATAGGTGCCGTTTGGTATCGGGCTGCCGTTTTCATCCTCAATCTCGACTGAGAACGTCGTTGACGTCGGCGCCGGACTGGAAAGAATCGTCTTGACGCCGGAGTACCTAAAGTTTCCAGTCTCGATGAATGACACGCGCACAGGCATGCCGGCAGCAAACGCAAACTCTCCGCTCGAGATCGTTACGGCGCCAACGCCTAGGCTGCCCGACACAACGATGGACGCGGTAAAGTCGTTGCTGTATGTCTTCCAGATGTTCCGCTTGTAGAGGTAGCTTGTAAACTCAGTACCGTTGACGGAAAGCATTCTGTCCTTGAGAGAGTACGACCGCGACCAGATGATTCCGCCCCACACGCACTCGCCGTTTCTTACGACGTACAGCGCGGTCTTGCCGGGCATCGTGTTCTCGTATAGCGAGTAGATGTCGGTGGCGTCAACCACGGGAATCTTCCCACTGAACGTGCCGGCGCCGTTGAGGGCGCGCTCATATGACACGTCGCTGAACGGCACCTCCTCGATGACAACGTTTGTCAAAAAGTCAGCAAGGAAGTAGCGATACTCTGCTACCGTTACCGTCGCCATTGCTTGTTCTCCACGTCAACTCGTCGCTTTGCCTGGCACATATTATCCGATCCAACCCGACCTGTAGTACACCTTCATGGACGCCGTACCGTTTACGGTACCCTCGTCAATGAAGCTGACGACGTTTGCTCCTGCTGCAAGAGTCAACCAGTCAACGAGCGTGTCAACGCGAGCGCGAGCGCCAAGCGTGATGCCGTTGAGCGCGACCTTGCGCTCGTAGGTGTCAATCTCAAGAAAGTCGGCGTCTCGCGTAAGCGTGCCCGACGGGCTGATCGGCGTTTCAAGAAAGTCGGACTCGTCGGCAAGAAAGCTGGCCTTGTCATCGGCGGGAATGTCGCTGACCTGAAACGTGCCCGTCAGCGTCGAGGTCACGCCGGAAAGATCAATGAAGTCGCCAACCGCAAGCGTATGATTCGCCGACGTTGTGATCGTCACCACTCCGCCAGTCGCAACGACGCTCGTGACCGAGCGGGTCTCTGACGCGCGCAGGGTATCGGTGATTGTGAATAGCTGATCCGTCGCATCGTTGTAGATCGTGGCGGGACCCGACGTTGGCCCGGTTACCTCGATGAAGATGGGCACGCTCGTGTTGCCGACGTTCGTGATTGTTCGCTCGCCGGTCTCCGGAGTCGAGTTATTCTTGGCGGGAATGATCTGGGTGTTGTAGCCCTCGTCGTCGCTCTCGTTCCACGAGTACTTGATCGGATCCGCGGCGCGCAGGCCGATCGAGAACTCGGTTCTTCCGCGCGCGTTGATTGTCGCGATCTCCGGGCGACCGCTGAGGCGAACGTATGCCGCGCGTGTTGGGTTCTCGCGCGTCTTGAGCCAGGCTCCTGTGTAGACGAGGCTGGTGGCGCGGACGAGAGTGTCACGCGCCGCGGGCAGGTATTCGGGGTCAGGTGGAAGAATCACACCGTTGAGCGTGATCTGACGTGCCTGCCAGCGGCCGCGAGCATCATATGAGCCATCGCTCCAGCCGCGGTCAACATCGGGGATCTCTGGGTCTGGGTGAACCCACCAGCCCTCGATGTCCGTGCACACCCAGATGACGTTGTTGTCATCGATGCGGTTGAGAGTTAGGTCACCGATGCTGACATCCTCCTGCAGCTTCATGCCGGTAAACACCGGCGGCGGGAGCGGCGTTAGCGATCGGCGTACCTTGGTATGCTCGCCGTCCTGCCCCTGCGGATCGAGGAACGCGCCGGCGCCGTACGCACCGGCGCCGTAGAGCGCCGTGCCGTACACTGGGTCGTATGGTGCTGGCATCTTCTATTCCTCTATGTCCTGGCTAGCTTGGTCAGGCGCTTGCCATGATCTCCCACGCGGTGCCGTTTGACACGAGCGTGGCCCAGGCTCCGTCCGTCGCGGGAAGAATCGCCGTGCCAGCGGAACCACCAATGCGCGGAATGACGTTTGACGCGTTGGAGACAACGGTCTGCGCCTGGATCGTTCTAAACATAAGCTCGCGGCCCGTCCACGACGCGGCAGCCGGCAGAGTTACGGTAACTGTACCGGCACGGTTGGCGATGATCCAGTTGTCTGTGTCAAGAACCGTGTACGTCGCGTCCGTCGTGGTCACCGGTGCGCCGCGGCCAAATGATCCGGTGATGTCAACCGTGTTTACCGGCGCAACAGTTGAACCAACGCGCGTCTTGCCGGCGAGCGCGTTCTGCGCGGTTCCAGCCATGTAGAGGTTCCACATGTTCGCCGCCGCGGTGATTCCACCGTAGAAGCCATAGTCGTTCGTGGCGCCCGTAAGCGTGGAGTCGACGTAGAAGCCATACTGATTTGTCACCGTCGCACTGGCGCCCTTCGTGCCCTGAACGGCGCGGAAGTGAATAAGGTCCGTAAGCGTGAATGATGCGTTCTGCACCGCGATCGACGTCGCGACGCCGATGGCCGCGGTGGTTACACCGGACTGAACCTCGCCGTTGGCGAACACCGCGTATGAGGTGGTCGCACCGGAGATGTTGCGGTTCACTCCAAAGTTCACCCCGGCCGCGGCGGCCGTACCGACGCTGATTGACGTGCTTGAAATGAACGCGCCGGTGATGGTAATGGTGTTGGTCGTAAGCGAGTTCGTCAGCGTCGCGCCTGAGACGCTAAGACTGCTGAGCGTGCCGATCGTCGTCAAGCTCGAGGTCACGACGGTCGCAGGAAGCGTGGTCCCAACCAGCCCGCTGGCAAGTGCCTTGGTCGCGGGAATGCTCGACGGGCTTTGGTATGTGAAGCGGACGTCGATCGCGTCAATCGCTTCGTTCAGCACTGTGCCCCAGCCGGTGTCTCCGTTGTCCGGCAGTGGTGTTGTTCCATCAATAAGTGTTGCCATTGTGTTCTCCGTTGTGAATCCTTATCATAACCTACGCCGCACCCTTGCGAAGCTCGAAGGCGATTTGGCGATTTACAAGTGCGGCAAGCTCGACCTCGTCCATGCCAGGCGACGGGAAGATGTTGAACGTTGCACCGGCGGCTCCGCCGGTGAACATCTTGATCATCGCCTTGTCGCGCTTCGACAGGCCGTCCGGGTCCAGCGGCTCGACGCGCTCAGGCTTGCCCGCCTCGGCGATGGTGACGAGTGCGCCGCCACGCTGCGGCATAACTGTTCCGCCGAGTGCCATTCGGAATCCGGTCGATACCGAGCCGCGCGCTGAAGGCTTGGGAGGAGTCTTACCGGAGAAGTCAATCTCCGGAATCTTTGGAATGCTCTTACCACCAACAAACGGAATCCAGCTCGGGATCGTGAAGCTCGCAATAGTGTTGTTCCAGAACTTGATGATTTGGTTGAGTGGCCACGCAAAGATCTGAAGAATGCCCTTCGCGAGGCTCGCGATGCCGTCGACCCATCCGCCAAACGCCTTCTTCATTCCGTCAAGGAATCCTTGGAAGTCTCCCGTAAGAAGCTTGAACAACGCCTTGAACACCTCAAACGGCGTCATCATGATCTTAATGATCCCTGCAATGATGCGGATGGCGCCGCCGATGGTGTTTGCTAGGTTCGTGATCAGATTCACAAGAATAAACTCGACAACGGGCATGACGTACTTTGCGAACTGATCGCCAAGCCAGCCAAAGATCTCGCCAAGTTTTTGGAACACTCCGCCAAGACCATCAACACCCGGCATGACGTCCTTGATCGCCTGGTTGATGATGTCAAAGGCGTTTCTCAGCGCGCCGCCAACCGCGTCAATAAGCTTGCTGACGGCTTCGCGAAGCTTCTCGCTATTGGCGTACATCAACGCAAAGATCGCGACGGCCGCGGCGATCGCACCGATAATGATCCAAATAGGCCCTGTTGCGATTCCTAGCACACCTGCCAGTGCACCGACACCCGTCTTTAGTAGACCAAATCCCTTACCCAAGAACTTAAGCGCGTCAAAAAGCTTGCCCACGTATCCGGCCAGTGTTAGGAATGCAAACTTACCGATGCTAAACATAAGCTGCCCGGCCTTGACGAAGGCAAGCTGCGCACCGACGAAGAGGACGATCTTCTGAATCAGCGGATTGCTAAAGATTGCCGTAAGAACGTCAAGGCCAAAGTTTAGCGCCGTAAAGAAGTTGTTGATTGACTCGCTTTCGGCAAAGATCGCGAGGAAGTCAACAAACTTATCTACGAACTCACCAAGCGCCGGCGCGCCGTCCATGAGGCGATCCATCGCGTCGCCGATTGTGGAGAAGATCCCGCTAAGCTTACCCGCGGTCTCTCCGATCGCGGGGTTGTCGCCAAGTGCGATGAACTCGTAGCCAAGCTCGCTGACAAGACCGCCGAGCGCGATTACGTTGTCGGCAACGTCGTTGAAGAACTGCTCAAGGCGGCCGCTTTGTTCAAGCCTTGCGGTGAACTCGTCAAACTTTTCCGTAGCGCCCTCAAACGCGTTGAGCAGCTTCTCTCCACCGCTACCTGGCCCGGCGGCCGCGCGACCGATGTTACCAAGCGCCTCCCAGATGTTCCTAAACACGCGACCAAGCTGCGCGGCAACGTCACCGGACTTGTTGAACATCTCCGTAAGCTCACCGGAGGCGTTTCTTGCCTCGATCGTCTCCGCACGTGTCTTCGCAAGAACGGACAGCCAGTCCGTGAATCGGCGAATCAGCGGGTCGGCCGCGGCAACGAGCGACTGGAAGATGCTGACGAGGTTTCCAACAAACGGCCCAAGCTTGCGAATTGTGTCAAGGTTTGTGTTCGCAATCTTGTTGAAGTTCTTTAGGTTAGCCTCAGACGTGATGATCTTTGAGAACTCGTCGGCGGTGTAGCCAAACGCGTCGCCCGTCGCCCTTAGAACCGGGATAAGAGCCGGAAAGAACTTGTCAACCATTCGCTGGATTGACGCCTCGAGCTGCGGAAACAGCTTTTCGCCGGCGGCATCGCGAAGCTCCTTGACGCGCGGCTTGAGGCTGACGATGAACTTAGCAAAGCGCTGTGCCTCCTTCGACAGCTTCTCCATTGGATCCTCGGCCGCGGCGCCACCGCTACCTCGCCCCTCACGCGCATCGTTGAGTGCCTTGTACGCCTTTGCAAGAGCGATCAGCGCCTTCTGCTGCTCCTTCTGCGCCTCGAGCAGCTGCTCCTCCGCGCTAAGCACCTCCTCGGATCCATCAATGCCCGCGGCGTTGCGGCGCTCGGTTTCCTCGGCAAGATCGGAGTTGCGGTCGATCGCGCGACGATAGTTGAGGTCAGCCTCGGCAAACGCAAGCTCGGCCTCCCGGCGTGCCCTGCTGTTTGGTGGCAGGTCCTGCACGCGGGCAAGCGTTGCGCGCGCGTCCTCAAGAGCAAGTGAGGCGCGCTGCTGGCTGATCGCCGCGTCCTCGGCCTCGAAGTTGAGCTGCTGAAGACTCTCACGAGCGGCGTCCTGCGCACGACGCAGGTTCTCAAGCGCATCGGTGACGCGCTTGTCAGCGCCCGCTACGCGCTCCTGCGCGGCGGCGTACGCCTCGAGTAGTCCCGGCATTCGGTCAACGCCGGAGCTCTTCCGTGCCTTGCCAAGAGACTTGATCGCCTCACCCATTCCGCCGAACGCGAGCTTGACGGTAAGAGCAACCTGACCAATTGCAGACAAAAGTCCCGGCAGAACGATAAGTGACGGCAGTGCAGCCGCAACCTGCGCCGTAAGAGCAACTAGGCCGCTGACAAGCGACGAGATCGCTCCGGCCGCGACTGAGATTGCCGGACCAAGGAAGTAGCCTTGGGTGACCATGCGCCTAAACGCATCAGCCGCCGCGTCCGCCTCCCTGCGGAACTGAGAAAAGTTTCTTGAGCCTCCGGAGGAGAAGCCCTTTGAGAATGCGTTTCCAAGCCTGGAGCCAAGCGACTTGGTATCAACGTCCTTGAGCCCGTTCTCGACGTCCTTCTGAAAGCCCGTGGTGATTGCACGGACAATGATCTGAGCCTCGCCTACAACAGCCACGTACAGTCACCTCCTTCAGCTACGTCGTAGATCATTCTACATCAGTTGGAGCTACCCTAGCGGGGCGTCTAGAGCCCTGCCAAAGGGTAGAGTCGCGTCGGGATTTAGGTCCGTCGGCGGAAAATATGGCTTGGGGACGTTTGACTTCTGGAACGGGTCAATCGGCGTTGGTGCGTCGCCGATGTCGTCGTCTAGCGGCGGATCAAGATTGTCAAGGCCACGAGACCCAGACGACGACGTCTCCATCGCGTACCGATACTCGCGACCGTACATCTTTGAGTACAGCAGGCCACGCATCTTCTCTCGTGCCTCGAGCTGCTCGCCCGTCTGCATCGACGACGTGTTCTCCTCAAACATGTAGTGAAGAACGTCGACCATGTCTGACATGCTCAGCTCCTCGAGCCGAACACCTGACATTATTGCCTTGCCGTTGACATACGGCCAGAGGTCTACTCCCCAGTCTGTGAGTCCTCTGGCCGTGTCGTAGGGCGGTTGGTGTACTGCTCCACGAGCCAACCGGTGATCTCGCCGAGAGTCTCAACGGTGACAATCGTGTCTGGGTCCTTGATCAACTTGTCAAAGTTTGCGTAGCTCTCCGGAAGAAGAACCGCCGAGAAGAACTCGTCAATAACCTCGGCGCTTGCGGCGGGATTGTTCTCGTCGGCCGACTTGCGCACCATGTCGAGAAGCACCTTGCCCTGAAGCTCGGGGCGGCAGGAAAACTCCTGGCCGTGAAGCTTGAAAACGATAGGATCTGTAAGCTTCTCGCCGCCAGTCCCAAAGTCCTTGAATCGTGTCATCGTAATCTCCTAATATCTTACGAACGGTGTCGTCTGTCGCTTGCGTCTCTGATCATAACACGAAAAGTGAAGATAGTGGCTCTAAGTAAGCATCAACCACATGTTGTCTGAGAGGTATCTGTTCGGCCTCGTTCCAGGGTGCATAACCTCACGTGAGTAGACCACGCGTGTTCCGCGCGTGAATCTCATGACCTCGCCGCCGCCGCGGGTAATCAGGTGCGGTCGCGTGCCCTCGTGGTGAATATAGGCATGCGGAACGTACGCGCCGACGGTTACCTTCTGCCCATACGTTGCTCGCTCGTGATCGACGCGAATAGACGAGCGGAGCTGTCCGGTTCTCATCCCGGCCTGGAGAATAGCGGCGCTTTGCACGCGTACCGCCCTCGCCTTTAGGTGACGACCGAGCGTGCCGCCCGGGTTTTTCAGCGCGTAGTCCATACCCGCTGGGTAGGCTACGAAGTTTGAGAACTGAATGTCGAAGCTCATGGGATCGCCATCGTAAGCTGCATATTGACCGTCTGGAACCCACCCTCCGGAGACGGAATGTCAGCCGTCGCGATTACGCCAACGCCATAGCCGCCAGGCTCCCACATGTCCAGTAGATTCAATGACTGCATCAAGACGTACGCGTCGATCGCCGAGATCTTTGCGGCGTCCTCGATCTTGTCCGCTGTCGGCGGGCGGCCGTTCTGCCCAACGGTTGGGATCTCTCTCGAGATCGACACCGTCATCACGGCGGTGCGGGCGGTGTTGCAGCGCATTGGAGCCGACGCCTGATCGCCGGGAGGGCCAAGGTAGATCTGTACAAGCGTTACAACGAGCTGCTCGCAGTCAATGGCCTGCTGGCCGACCGTCCAGTATTGGCGATTTGGCAGCGGAACGTTGTAGGAGTTGAACGTCGAGACGACGCGCTGAAGAACGCCATCGAGAAGACTGATGGCGTTGAGAGCTTCCTCGTCGACGTTGCTGATGTCTACAATTGCCATTTGTCGCTATCCACCAATCGTGTATGCGCTGATCACCGAGGACACGAGCGATACCTTGAGGTTTCCAGATCCGATATACACGGTTTCTACCTCAGAACCATTGTCGCGCTGCGCGTAGAGGTCATACGTGCCCGGGTCAACCTTACCGATCGTCGTTAGAACGTTTTCGTAGGTGAGTGTGATCGTGATTCGATCATCTCCGTCGGCGGCGACGTTTCCTGTGTCAGCGGCAAACACAACGTTTGACGCAGTCCTCTCGTACGAGATCTTATTCTGCGAGAGAATGACGTTGGAGATCGTGTAGGTGCCGTCAAACGTTCCGTCGACGCCCGTAACCTCAATCTCCGCGCCGATTGTGAAGCCCTCGGCATCCTCAAGAGTGAGTGTGGCGATGTTATCTGTAAGTTCCTTACCTACGACCTCGCCAAACGTCGCTGTTGGGTCGTATGTCTCGGTGCAATCATTCACCGTTACCGACGCCGACTCGGCGTAGTTGCGGACGATGACGTAGGGTTCCCACCCAAGCTCCTCAGTCAGGAACTCCGCGTTGATGTCGCGCAGAGCGATGTCAACCGACCCCTCTCCGCCAGCCTTGACCGACAGATCTAGGATGCTTGCCTGCAGCCTGGGCGCCTTCGGCGTGTAGCGACGGCCGCGCGGAACGTCGGGAGTAAACACGCGTGCTCGTGCGCGTGCCTTGTCGGGGTTGACCGACTTAAGAAAGAGGTCGATCTCGTAGAGACCGGTGCGCATATCGTCGATGAAGTCCTGCGAGTCCAGCAACGTGTAGGACACGCCCTGCCGGGAGATTGACGTGACGCGCTGTGGAAGCTGGCAGTCATCGTCACCGTTCCACAGCTTCGCGAACTCCATCGCGAGCTTTCGCGCGGCCATCTTGCCGAGGGTTGGCGGCTCGATGCCGTACGTGTAGGTCACCTCGATGTCGCACGGCGTCCAGCGCGATCCTGCGGTTGCCTGGATCGTCGAGTGGTCGACGAGGTAGTAGCTGTTGGGGTTCACTACCGCGCCTGAGCGGTTGCGGATCGTGTGAATCTTTTGTACCGGACGACCGCGAAGGCGAAGACGGGACTGGGGAGAGAGGCCGTCCGTTGTTACCGCCGTGTAGGAGTCCATGTCGGTGTAGGGAATGTTGTAGATGTCGCCAAGCACAAGCTCGGCCTTGTTGTTCCGAACCGACGGGCCGTAGCGGTACGAGAGGGTAGCGCAGACATAGCGCTCGGTTACCGTCGTGACTCCGCTGTACTTTCTGCCGGAAAGTGCCCAAAGAATGTTTGAGGCAGACTTTGCGGCCTCATAGGCGAACTCGGTCTCGACGTACTCACCGAGCTCCTCAGGAGTAATCCACAGATTAGACATCTATCTCTCGTTTCGCGATCTAAATAGCCGTGAGCGGCGCACCTGTATGTATTCTATACAATAGATGCGCCGCCCACAAACTGGCTACTAGGTTGTCAGGATGTCGGATCTTCAGTCGATGCGATGATGAAGTCGATGTCCTCGTCCTCGTTGTAGTTGATGTTACCAGGAGTGTTGTACGCCGTGGTCGAGCCCTGCGAGAGGAAGTCCTCAACGTCGCGGCTGTTGGCCTCGACGAATGCCGTACCGGAGTCCGCCGTCGACGAGATGTTGCCGCTCGTCGTGGTGGTGTAGGTGAACTGGTCGGTCGCCGGCGTTGTGGCAATTGTGTACGTCCCGTTGAGCGCCGTGGTGGTCAGACCAGAGACAACGACGGTGTCGCCAGGCTCGAAGTTGTGGGCTGCTGTGGTGTCCACGGTCGCGGTCGAGCTTGTGCGAGCAACGTTGTCGATCGTCGCGGTGAGGTCGCCGTGCCAGGTGTAGAAGCCCTTGCGACCGGTCGGCGCCCACGAGGAACGGGCGTACGAGTACGGACGCTCGGTGGCCACCGGGAACTCCCAGCGATCGTCAAGGCCGTTGTTGAATGTGACGTTTCCGAGGCTGTAGCCCTCGAAGGTGCTCGCAAGCATTCCGTTCTCAATCACGCGATCGCCCGACTGACGAAGACGGCAGAAGGGGAAGACCCAGTGGAAGTAGGGAAGTGTCGCGGCACGCTTGCCGTCCTTGACGGCGAACGACCAAACCTCGATGGCTACGCCGTTACCGGCCGGGTCATCGCCAACCGCGGGGGCGGCCCAGCCGATGCTCTTGCGGTCAGGCGCGGCGAAGGTGCCGAGGTTTTTGCGAAGCAGGAGACCGCCCGACAGGAGCTGGCTGAGCTCCGGGTCGGGCTCGCAGATCGCGAGCTCCATGGTCACGCGCTTCATGGTGTCGGGTGCCTTGTACGAAACGCAGATGGTGCCGTTCGCGGACTTCTCCACGATTTCGTCGCCTTCCTCGTACTCCGGCGTAAACGACACGCGCATGAACGCTGATGTCGTGTAGCTGTCGCCGGGATCGTTGAGCAGCGTCCCAGCGGCGTCAAGACGTGTCACGCGAATTGACACTCCCTGAATGCTTGCTGCGTAGTCTTGGGTTGACATTGGAACTTTTCTCCTTAGATTGCCGCGCTTAGGTCTACCCTAACCGCAATGTGGATCGATGTATCAAAGTAAACTGCCGCGGGGCGGATTGCCTTGAGGCGCATGTCATTCTGGTTACCATCTACGTCATACGCCTGGGACAGGTTGTCGTTGACCACGTCGATCTCGCCGACGTAGGTCTTCACGGCGCCTGTACCATACATCCACTTATTGGTGTCAGAAGCCGTGGCTCCAGTTGCACCCGTGGGTCCTGTGCCGGAATATCCGGTGCCAATCACAATCGGAGTTCCACTTACGGTTTGAAGGTGGTTTTCCTTGTGAAAGATCATGTAGCTGCTGGAGAGCAGCGCGGCAGTGTCGCGTGTCATGTGAATGACTCCCTGCTCTCCGCAGGGCGATGCCTCGCCGATCTTGTAGTCAAGAAGCGCGAGCGCCCGCGCGGCGTTTAGCGCCGTGCCGCTGTTGAGCACGGTTGCAGTGGAGTTTGAAAGAGCCAGGTTGGGGTGAGTCTCACCCTTACGGATCGCGCCGTCCCAAAGCTCCTGCTCGACGGCCTTCTGAGTTACTCCCTCAAGTTGAAGCTTGATGCGCTCGATGCGATCGAGGCCAAGAAAGCTGAAGGTTGAGATAACCTCCTCGAGCTCGACGAAGAACGGGTCGATCTCGGTGTAGTAGGTGGGAGTCGCGTTTGACGCGACTGTGTCCGACGTTGTGTCGGTGGCGTCCCAGTTGGTAGCGGCGTACAGGTCGGTCGCCCACTCTTGCGCAAAGCCGCGAATCCAACGATCCTCGTTGGATGAATCCTCCGGCTTGGCAACTGAGAATAGGCCGTAGTCGGCAGGAACAATCTTCAGGGCCTCGACTACGCCGTTCTTTGGAAAAGCCATTTGATGAATCCTTAAAATCTTAATACCATCCGAGTTGCTCCTCCGAGGTCCGAAGACCCCGGAGGAGCGAACTCATTGGACGATGCTACTGGGATCAGTACTCGATCGCCGCAGCGGTGGCAGCGCCGGTCGTGTCGCGGAGGGCCGCGGCGACACCGTTGACCGAGATGGTCGAGGTGACGGCGAGCGACTCCACGCCAACCTTGGCGACGCCCTCGAAGGTCTCAACGAACATCTTGTAGTCGTTGGTGCCGACGAGTGTCGAGTCACGGATGATACCGAGGTCGAGTGTACCACCGTCGAGGAACAGGAATGTACCCTCGGCGAAGATGTACCACGTGAACGTGTCGGGGAACTCGTTCATCGCACCAACGCTCTGCGAACCGAAGACGTCGAGGTCGTGCGAGAACGTGATGTTCACGCCACGAGCCGCGAGGTAGCCCTCGATCTCAGCATCGGAAGCGGCGATGGTCCCGTCACCAGGCATTGCCAGCGCAAGGTCGGCACGCATCGCGTCCTTCATCCAGGCCGGAGCGATGACTCGCAGCGGCATGGAGGGGTCGAGACGGTGACGGTTGCGGTAGGCAGCGCCGGCGCGACCGACCTGCACGAGGAAGTCACGAGCAACGCCGATGAGGCTGGTGCTTGTGATTTCAATCGAGCCGGCGGTGAGCTTGCTGGCGAGGTACTGCTCGGCCTCACGGGCGTGCTGGATCAGAGCGAGCTCGTTGTGACGGGCGATGAGCTCTGGGTAGGCACGGGTCATGAGGTTACCGAACTGCAGCTGCAGTGTCACGGCGTCGGTGGCGACGGTGAGCTCTGTAGCGGCGCTTACGGTAAGGCTGGACTTGACGTCGGTACCAGGGCTGGTGTCGGTCGCGTTCGTCCAGACACCAACGGCGTTTCCATAGCTGGAAAGCACCGGGGGCTGGATGTAACGGATACCGCCACGGTCGGCCTGGAAGCGGACGAGTGCGTCACGGATCGGACGATCGGTCGAGCCGAACCCGAAGATGTCATACTTGACCTCGAACGGGGTGCTGTGACCACCCGACGCGATAATCGCCTGGGGATCAACGACTGCGTTGATCTTGGCGACGTTCGAGTCGGTATCCTGGTTGAGGACGCGAGCCTCGGGGTACTTGGTTGTGATGGACGCAACGATGTGCTGCTCGCCATCTCCACCCTTGACACGGCGCAGGCCGTGCAGACGGGATTCCATGGCGCGAGCGATCTCGCTGTAGTCCGCCATCACGCCACCCGCTGTGTACCCAGGGATGTCGGCACCCGCGGTGATTGTCACCGGGGCAGCCTCGCGAACCTGGATGTTCGGGCGACGGTCAGCGGGGGCCTGGACTTCTACGTCGTCCATGCCCTCTTCGTGTGCGGCGGCAGTCATTGATGCCTCCTGACCTTCCTGCTCCACTTCTGGAGCGTCTGTGATTTCTTGTGTGCTTGCTTCAGCGGCAGGCTCGGTCTCGACGGCTGCTGTTTCCTCAGAAACGGCGGCCTCGGCCTCCTCAACTACCTCGGCGGTTGTTGTCGTGGTTGAAAGTTCGGACTCTTCCTCAGTGGCTGTAGATGCCTCCATCATGGGGGCCTTGTACTCCTCTTCGTCGTCATCGGACTCAGCCGGGGCCTCAGCCTCGATCTCGACCTCAACGGCGGGAGCTTCCTCCATGACTTCCTCTTCCTCATCGCCCTTGACGCGCATGGCGGCTTCGGCGGCGCGGGCAGTAAGCTCTTCAGCCTGTGCCTCGCGACGCTTTACCTCGCCACGCACGGTGTCGAGCATATCAGCAAGAGTGGTCATAGCATCTACTGTCTCTGGGGTTGGATCCATACCCTCAACCGTTTCAAACTCGGCAACGATCGATGCCTGAAGCTCGGCGACTTGTTCGTCGCCGAGATCAGCAATCGTGTCGAGCATTTGCTTGATACGGTCCACTGTCCCTCCTAGGGCCAGCTCATGATGAGTCTCTTTTTGACTCATCTCGGGTTTCTGTCCAAGGAAAGGGACTCACGCGCGAAAGGCGGAGGCACTTGCCTAGGTCTCATAATACCAAGGTACGACTACGTCAATAGTCGCAGCATGGTGCTCATTTCCGACGAGACCTCGCTCTGCGAGTATACATCTCCGCCGGACATGAAGCTCTTAAGGTTCTTGGTGGCGACGTCGGCGTCTTCCTTGCCGATCTTCTTCTCCACCCGGTCAATCATGTCCTCCATCATGTCCTTGAGTACGGGTGGCAGGTCGCTGTAGCGAACCTTGGCACCCGGCTCCATGAACGGTAGAGGCAGGTTTGAGATCAGCGAACCTAGCGCGGCGGCGGAAGTCCTAATGTTTTCCAGGGCTTCTGGGTTCAGTCCACCAGAGTCAAGGCGGTCGATCACGGATAGGAGATCAGCGGCGGCCGCCACGGCGGCCGAGTAGTTACCGGCGTTGTCCAGGTTCTCTGCCTCCTCGACCTTCTCCACGACGTTCTGAAGGCCGGACGTGCCGAGGTCCTGCTTGAGGCGGGCCAGAACCGTACGGAACTTGCCCTTGATGTCACGGGGCTGATTCTTACCGGACACATAGATGCCTGGTTGACGCGCAGCGGTAACTGCTTCTAGATTTCCGCTATTCTGTGCCATGTTGCCTCTCAGGTCTCGGGCTGGTCATCCTGCGCGAGTCGCGCCTTGGCGGAGGCCACTCGGGCGCTGATGTCTGCGACGTCCTCGTCGATCGCCGCGGCGGCCTTCCACTGCTCGGGGATAAGCTCGGACTTGCCGAGGGCCCGGGCCCGCTTCATGATGTGGCGGCGAACCTGGGCGCGCTTGCTCTTCTTCGAGCGACCGTATGCCTGGATTGCGTTCTTGAGATCCTCAACGTTGCGGATCGGGTACGAGCCATCGGGGAGGGCCTTGCCCTCCTTGGCAAGCCTGTCGCGAACCCGCATCGAGATCGCACCAAGCTCGGCCTCGGCGCGGGCCGATGCAACTCGAGCGGATAGGTCAATGTCGAGATCAACTATCTCGATGTGCTTCTCCGTCTTGAGAGCCTCGAACTTGGCCCTGGCCTCGGCGGCCCTGGTGGAAAGCTCGGCCTTGTCATCGGCGTCAACCGACGCGTTCGCCGCGTTCTCGAGAGCCTCGATGCGGGCGGCAAGCTCGGTCACCGGGTCGGACTTCATCTTCGCAAGAACACGGGCTCCGGCGGCGACGAGCGCGTACACCTGGCCGGATGCAACGCGGGCGCGTGCGATCGGGAACCCGGGAACGTTTACCTGGCAGACCGCGACGAGCTCAAGCGCGCCGTTGATCGGGCGCCAGTCGCCGGACGGCGCCGACGCGCGAAGCGCGCGGACCTGCTCAGGAGTGGCAGACGGGCGAAGTGCACCGGCGACCCAGATGCCGTAGGCGTCCTCACCAGCGTGAACATCGGCGATGGCCGAACCGGTGTCGTCGTAGTGCTTCGCGGCGTCGACGGCGCTCGCCTCGAGCGAGGCGTGGCCGCCGGCAAGCGTAAGCTGGCCAACGGGATAGTCCTTGCCGTCATCGGCGCGAACCACTCCTGTGTGGAAGTACGAGTACTTGCTCTTGCTCCGCGGTGGGCGGGTGCCGTACGACATTCCGATGTGGTTGGTGTTCCACGCAGCGATGTGACCAAACACGCGGCCGGCATCGTCAACGGTCAGCGGGGTTGCTCCGCTGAGCTTGGGATTCGAGAACCAGGTAGCTGGCGGCACGGTCGGGATCGACCCTGCAACCGCTCCGCATGCGACGATCGCATTCGCCTCGGTCTCGTCCACGTCTTCGGCGTAAACGCCGTCGGGGATGCTGTTCATCTTGTCCTCCTGGCTTTCGCCTACGGTAGTGTTCTCGTCTAGATAGATTCTGCATTCCTGGAACGCAGGCTTCGGTACAATTGTAACTGCCATCACTCTGGCGTGATCGATGACGATCTTGTCACCGCCGATCTTCTTGGTCTTCTTCTTGCCCTTGGCTGCGGCGTCCTCGTCGTCCGCCTCGGACTCGCTGGCCTCAAACCTGTCGAGGTCAGCAGACACGCCGCGGACGAAGCCCTCACGCACCATGCGCTCGACCTCCTGGCCGTAGGAGCTGCTGTCGAAGACACCGTAGGCATTTCCAATGCCCTCCTCGGTGCGCTCCATTCCGTCGATGCGCCCAACGACTACCGAGCCGTTGTGCCCGTCGGCGGTGTGAATCTGCCATAGAAGCGGAAGTGGGAGCTCGCGGATCTCAATCGAGCCTTTCTTAAAGATGCGGCCGTCGCCAGACTCGGCGTCCTCGGGAATGACGAGCGGTATCGTGAACCGAGCGCCGTCCTTCTTCTCGATCATCTCGAGCTCGATGCCAGCGGCAGCCGTGAGAACTCGAGCACGAGCGTCGGCGATCCGAGCGCGGGTATAGACGTACCTGACGACGTCCTCCTCGGATGGAACGTAGAGTTCCTCGAAGAATCCGCCGCCGCGGACTCCCTTTCTCTTCCTGCCAATGTTGAACTTGCTGCCGGGCCACACGCCAGTCGCCTCCTTGTGGCGAAGCGAGCAGTAGCCTTTGGCGCGGATTCCCATGTACTTGCGAAGCTGACGGTAGCAGCGCGTCCAGTCGCCAGGCGTGTTCCAGCGAATCTTAAGCGCGCCCTTGCCGTACAGCCAGTAGCGACGAAGCTTCTCGGCGCCACCGCGGTTGCGGTCTAGCCCGCCCTCACCAACGGCGACTACGGCGCCCGACGCCGTGACGCCATCGATCTGCGCCAGCGTGTCCTGAAGATCTGCACCAGACAGAGGGACAACGGGAGGTGGAGTCGGCGACGTGAGGTCCGCGAGGATCTGGTCATCGCGCACCCACTTCTTGTCGACGCGCTTGTACGTCGCCGGAGTCGTTGACTTCGCGCTCGCAGGCACGATTGCGACGAGATCAAAGACGGCGCGTGGATCCTCGGGCGAGACGATCGCCATATACATCGGCTGGACGTCGGATGTCTCCGGAGTCATCGGCTCGTCGTCGGTCACCGTTGCGGCCGAGATCATCGGGTTGTAGTACAGGTTATAGATCGGCTTCTTCTTGAAGAGCTTCGAGTAGAGCGGGTGCTCACGAAGATCTACGAAGTCCTCCTCAAACTGAACGCCAGAGCGGCGCTCGAGGTCGCGGACAAACGCTTGACGTGAGGCACGTGCGTCGGCATCGGTTGGGACAGGGCGACGCGGCGACGGTGCCTGCTGCCTCTCGCGCTGACTCTTTACCCACGCGGGGAAGTCGCCGATGACCTGCTGAAGTTGGTCGGGTGTTAGCGCAGGCAGACCTTCGGGAAGCGTCGCGTTCGGGCGATCAATCGGTGCCCTTGGTTGACCAAGAATACCGCTTGTGTCGAGCCTCGAGTCCTCGGACGGCACCTCCATCGTCTGAGGCGCCATGTCCTCGGCCTTGGTGGTGTCCTTTGCCGGAACCTCGGTCTCGCTGCCGTCGTCAAACCTTACGCGAACGGACTGTGTATCGGGGTTGATTCCGACGATGTTGCCCTGGCGGTTTTGGCTGTTGACGGATACACGCGATCCCATCGCGGCGAACTTGCCCGTGGCGTCGCGGACCTGCTTGCGCGCCTTCTGCGAACGCTCCTCGGGAGTGTACTCGCCGTCGCCCTGCCCCTGCTTGGGCGCCTCGGCGGCCGAGACAACTGCGTCAATCGTTTCCCAGTCCATGTCGTCGGCCGCGGCAGCGACGAGCATGGCCTCGTCCTCGTTGAGGTCAAACACGGTGACGGGGTCGAAGGGCCTCTGCTGAAGATGCGCCGAAAGAATAAGAGCCGAGTCGCTGTCGATGAAGATATGCGACTTCTCAACGAGGTCGTCATCGTCGTCAATGGCAAGATCGAGGGAGTAGACGTCGGCATCTACGAGCCCAAGATCGTCCCACGAGCCGCCGTCCCAAACGCGAACGTCTCCAAGCTCGTCAATCATGTAGAGGCGATCGATGCCACTTTCATCCATGCGAACGCGCGCAACAAACTCACGGACGGGCTCACCATCGATCTCGTCGTTGGAGAACGCGTCAACGTCGGCGTCGTAGCGAGTGGCGGTCTCGTACTCGTAGGACTCGTCGTCTGAGGAAACGATGAATCCGCCGGCGATCGTGCCTTTCTTTCGCTCGCGCTCGACAATCGCCTGTGACCAGCGCCACGCGGCGTCTCCGCCCCAAAGCGCCCACGCGATGCGACCGTTGGACGGGAAGTTGTCCTCGCCCGGGTCCCAACCCTTCGCCTTCTTGTCAACCTCATGGCGTGGGAAGTACTTGGCGACGTGGCGAACCTTCCTAAGGCCGATCTGCCCACCGTTGGCGAGAATGCGCGCCGTGTTGAGACCGACGGGAGTTCCGCCGCGGCGATGCTCCTTGCGCCACTCAAGCGCCTTCTTAGCCTCCTCCTGCACACCCTTGGGAATGGTGTACATGCGCCCGGAGGCAACGACAACCTGAACACGAAGATCAGCGAGGGCGCCCGTGGCAAGATCGTAGTAGACTTGATCTACGTTTACATCTGCTTTAGACCAGACCTGTGCGGAGGCCAGAACCGCCAGCTCTCCGATATTCTCAACCATGTTGGTGGAGCGGTCAATAACGACGGCACTGGTGCCATCGGTAAAAAGCAGGTGGTTGGCTGATTGGCCAAAAAGCTTAGTCATCTCGTTAGCACCTCGAGCTTACTTTATATCATCTGTGACGGGGCCACCACCGACCCATGCGCGGCAGGTACGGGCAGACGCGCACTTGAAGTCGAAGGCCTCGCAGTACCCAAGCTCCCCGGCCTCATCGATGAGGTCGAATTCGTCCGCACGCGATTCATCGACGAGACCACCCTTGATGCAGTCCTTCATCTGAGGGCTGATGATGAATACCGCGCAGTTACCGCAGCGCTGCCTCTTTGCCTGCTCAACCGGGACCGACCACTCGTCGGCAAGCTTCTTCCAGTATCCGCGGTTCGCCTCGGCGGGGTTGAATGGCCCGTACATCGCCGTGTCAATTGCATTCTTGCGGTTCTTCAGGTTTAGGGCAATGTCCTTGGTTGCGGGCGGGCACTCAAACGCCGCGGCGGTTACGGCCTTGCGACCGCCAATCTTCATCTTGCGGTCGTTGCTCTCGGCCTCGTCATACTCGGCGATTGCGTCGATGTCAACGTCCACGTTGTAGAAGTCGGGGTCGTCTACCTCGTCAAAGAACTGCTCGGTGACGGGGAACCAGGCCTTGTTGTCGCGGATGTAGGTACTGCCCTTGTCGGCGCTACCGTATACCAGGTACTCGACCTCACCGGTGCCCCGGTTGATGATCGCATACATGTCATCGTCCTCGGCCTTTGCCTCGGGCCACTGCCTCGGCGCCTTGAGTGGATTTTCAGCCATAACCGTCCTAGTCGCTTCCCTTGAGTACAGACCAATCAAAGCCGATGATCCAGTCAGAGTCGGATTCCTCGACGGGTCTTATTCTATACTGTATCCCACCGCTCGAGAACGTTGCAATGCCTTGATCATCAATAAACACGAGCATCGTGTCCTCGTCGAGTCTGTACGACCGCATGATCCCGTCCGTCGCCACCGACACCATCTCGACCCTCTCGTCTCCAAGGTAGTGAACCTCTGTGAAGAGTCGATAGATGAGACGACCTAGGCCGGAGGTTGGGCCCTCAAGAGCCTCAAGTACGGCGTAGCCGCCAATGAGGTTTGTTCTCCTAATCCGGTCCTCTAGGGTGGGGGGCTGGAGTCTTCTCTTGCTTTTACTTTTCTCTGTCATTGTAGTCAACCTTCACGCTATTATATCGCTACACCACGGATGGTGGCACGAACTCCTGAGCGATCCTTTTTCTAATTTTATCGATGAGATCTGTTCTACCTTCTTTTTCAAGATCCATAATCAAACGAAACACGAGCGCCATGACGTCCGCCTCGAATTTGTCTTCGACACGGTTGATCAGATCAATAAGAGATGTAGACCCTGACGTAATAGCGTCATTCTCGAGGTACAGTCTTGCCTGCTTAATGGCTCCTTCGAATCCGCCGCTATACGCGCCAGGCCCCATGACAACTCCAAGAGGCGTGTACCCGTACAAATTCCCGCTCATACCTCTCTCGGCAAGTTGTTTATAGATCTCAATCGCCTCGTCGATGCCGATCTGCCTTGGGGAGGGAGGGATGCCTGGTACGGCGTCATCGTAGTCGACAGACGGCCGGTATTCGTATAGCCTGCCGTCGGGATGAACAATGAGCAGATTTCCGTTGCCTTCCACCCTCGCGTACACCCTCGAACCTATCGGAGCGGTTCTATAGCGAAGACGGCTGCCTGTCGCGAAATCAAGAAACGTATTGTACAAGACTGCGTCATGTGATGCGTAGTTAGATAGTTCGTAGAGCTCAGGCAACTTGATCAAACCGATCTCCTCGATGCTGTTCTCGAAGATGTCATCACTTGGGCCCGAGGGGTCCTTTAGTCTTTTCTCGTAGTATCTGGTGTCGAGTGCGTTGAGCCTGACCTTCCTCGAGGCATTCTGAGAATCCTCGCTCAGCTTGATGAATTCCTCAATTGGCACGCCGTTGATCTCGGTTACGCCTCTTCTTCTGAGCTCCTCAAGTAGATCGTCGCGGATTTCGCTAGACACAACGACACCAACGGCGGCGTCAATGCCGACGCGACCTTTGATCATCGTCTCATACATAAACGGCAGTGTTTCACTGTAGACTCCCATCTGATAGCCGCCCTTTGGCGTCCTCGATCCAAACTGATCTGTGGAGTTTGCGTAGAGGTCTGATCTCTCATAGATATTGGCGGCGTCAAAGATGATCGTCATAGATCCGTACATTGGATCAGCAATCGTCTTAAAGCCTTTTCTTGGAGACAGATAGACGTAGTCCGCGCCACCGCTACTGATGTCTGTCTTGCTTGACATGCCGCTGACTGGTATGCCCTCAAGCGTTCTTGACGTCGTAGACAGCAGCGCACCAAACCCGCCGTGCTCGGGGCCGACCAACGCAGCTACAAGATTCTTAATCATCCAGTCCTGCGCCTCACTCAGGGTGATCTCTTCTCCATACAGAGCCGTGTAGTCGCTTGCTGCGGTCCACCGGTCCGCGGTCATCGTGTGGATGAAGAATCCCGTGTCAGTTCTCTCCATCATATCGAAGACAAAGTCTTCAGGCATGATGTAGCGAACTAAGCCCGAGCTGTCTACGACCACCTTCAAGTCCTCTGGACCGATTCCGTACCTGCTCTTGATCTGCCCAAGAAGATCGTCTCGCCTATCCTGCTCGATGACGTTGTTTGCTGGGTCATTTATGCCAACAAGTAGACTGATGAGGCGATTCTCGATGAACACCCGCATGTCCTGCTCCTCGGCCGGTCGCGGAGACCGCACTCCCGCCTTCTCAAGAAGCCGAGCGATCACCTCCGGCGCATCGGCGCCGTCTACCTTGTCTATCGGAACGTCAATAGTGACCATGTTGTGGTATGCATTTGGGCCAGGCAGCCTTGCCTCTGACTGCGAGGCGATCGAGGTGAGACTTGGGTCTGTCGTCGATCTTACGAGAGTAATGTCGGCATCGGTGTCATCGTCTAGGTAGCTGTATACAGCGGTAGCTGCGCCTCCGCCCGTCGAAAAGCTCGCAAAGAACCTCTCGCTGATGACGATGTTTCCTTCGTCGTCGACAGAGGTGGTCGGTGCAAGATATCTGTCCCTAACTTCCCACTCGGCGTCGTCAGACGCCGCGATCGCGAGATCACTTCCTGCCCACGGAGTCAGCTTGAAGCGAAGACGAAGCATTCTTTCGCCGCTCGGCGTCACGATCGTCATCGCGCGAACCTCAAGGTCCTCGATGTCGCCGGCGTCGATGGCGGACGCCAGCACCGGCATCTTGTCGCCGTCCTTATTGATGACGCGATCGACGACGTCCATGAGAGATGGAACGTCCGTTGATCCGCCAAACGGCTTTGAGCTTAGGCTCTTTGTTGTCTCGGGCTCAAACCTGGGTCTACCCGTTGGCTCGATTACGACGGGCTTATCGTCGACTACATCTACAGTTGAGTCAGAGTCCTTCTTGTTGTCCTGGCCAACAACCGCGATTCGGACGCGCTTCACGACGCCGTTGGAGTCCGTAACCTTGCTGACAACCCTGAACGTCGTGCCGCGGTCAAGAAGAATCTCATGCTCACTTGTGAGGCTGCTCAGTGAGCCAAGAGTCTGGTTGACACTGACTCCGCGCGTGCCCGCCGGCACCGCGATCTCAAGAACAAGTCCAAACTTGTCGTCATCGTCTCCGTACCTAGAGAACTGCTCGCCGGTGCTTGGGCTCAGACTTGTTGAGGAGTATCCTAGATCGTGAAACACCGCTCCAACAGGGTAGTCGGCGATTTCTCGGGCGTAGTCGCTATGAATGCCACGATGAAGAACAAGATCAACCGGCGTGGTTGGCGCCGCCTCAAAGAGCCTGTCGAGATCTGCGACAAGATCATCAGCCTTCTCTCTAAGATTCGCAAGCTCGTCGGGAGTCTCGACGTAGTGAATGTCGGTTATATCGCCGCCGCGAAGATGCGTGTTGATGCCCATGTAGTCCGTGTCGGTGTAGTTCTCGAGCGCGGTATAGCTCTCCGCTAGCGGAAGATCATCAAAGTCAATGTCAGGATCGCCCCTATCAACACCGAATTCAGCCTCGTCATACGCAGATGCAAACTTATCCTGCGCGGCTCCAGCGGTACTTAGGGGCGCGATTTGGAGGAACGGATCGTCGCCGGCGTCAACGGAGTCGGTCGCCTCGTCGTCGTCGCTTGTTGCCGCAAGAAATATGGACGCTGCAGATCGCGCAAAGTCGGGGTGGAGCACCCCTTGCTCGCGCATGAGATTGATCTCGTCCGCAGTGAACCACCCGTACTGTGTGTTCTCGCCGTCCGCCTTCTCAAGGTCAATATTTGGCGATAGAAGAGATGGGTCGGCCTTGAAGATCTGCGTGGTGTATGCCCAACCAGTTGATGGCTCAAACACGTGAGTGCCAATGAGGTCGAGGCCCTCGATCATCGCGCCCATCTCCTCAAGGAACTCCTCGCGAGCGGTGATGCCCGTCGTGTCCTTTGAGTTCAGCCTGTCCTTGTGCGCTCCACCTGGGTACGCCCACTTGCCGCCGCCGCCGGAGATTCCTGGCGCGCGCCTGGCAAGAAGATACGTATGTGAGCCCGTGTACTGGTTTATTTCTGCGCTGCGGATGAGCGCGCCGGCGGCGCCGTACCTGCCCCAGTATCGTTTTCCATCAATGGCGAAGTAGTATCCCTCGCCGTCGTCTGGGTCAGCCGTTCCGCCGTTGACCGGAGCAAAGAACGGAAGCATCGGCGGAGTCAGCACCCCGGCGCGGAGATCGTAGACGTCGCTCACCGAGATGTTGTCCGCGCTGTAGACACCGTCTTCATCCTGTGAGATCTTGTAGCCTCGCCATGTTCCGCCGCCGTCGCCGCCGTCGCCATCCGGCGCTACCTCTTCGACGTCTGGCTGCGGAGCTGGTGTCTCATCGGTAGTAGGTGCCTCGGTCTTGCGCCTCTGGCCGACCACGGCAACGCGCATGCGTGCAACGCCGCCATCCGGGTACTCAACCTTGCTGACGACCCTAAACGTTGTGCCGCGGTCGATAAGAATCTCTTTTTCTTCAAGATTGGAGTCGGCAAGTCTCTCCATGTCAAGAGCATGGCTCCCTGCTGGAAGAACAATCTCGACGATTAGTCCCCTGGAGACGGCTTCGAACGAGTACTCGCCCTCGACAAAGGGCAGCGTGGCTGACGCGTCCGTTGACGTCGACGTAAACGCGTGCTCAACGAAAAGATCGCCGACCTCGGCGTCCTCGAGCATGTCAATATACTCGCTATCTTTTGTTCCGTGAACTCCACGGTACAGAATAACGTCCTGGGTCGTCGTTGGGTGTAGATCATAGTAGCGATCCATGACCGCAACTTCATCTTTTGAATTCTTCGGTACACCATCGTGGCGACGAAGATCGCTGTTGATCTGTTGGTATCCATCCTCCACGTATTCCTGGAGAACATCTGGGAGACCGTACTCCTCCTCAAGCACGGGAATCTCGTCGAAGAGGCTAGGGCCGTAGCTCTCGCGCATCTCAAGAAGCATCTTCTCTACCTCATCTGCGCCGGAGACTGGCGCAGTCTGAAGATCGGGATCGACGTCGCTAAGCGTTGACTCGTCGATGCCCGGCTGCGGAGAGAACGGGTCGGTCTCGTCGGAGAAGTTTAGCTCGCTGCCCTTCCACATTCCATGTGAGGCAAGTCTTGCGATGGCGTTCGGGGACATGTCCGATAGCTGAGATGCAGTGGGAGCAAATGCCTTGTTCGTTTCATCGATCACCTGCTCGTTGGCGTACGAGCCGTGGTCAGCATGGAGGCTGCTCTCTACTCCAAGCTCCATGGCCAACTTGGCTGCGAGCGCGTCGGCACCCTGCGTTGGAGAGTACTGCTCGCCACCCTCGAACACAAGAGCGTTGCGATTTGCCGTCTCGTCGATCTGCTCTCCGAAGCGAGAGATCGCGGTCTCTCGATCTACGCCCATGAGGTTCATCCAGTATGCTATCGCTTTCTCACGATCTCCTGGGTTGACTCCGCCCAACTCCTTGAGCGCATCGGAGTACATCCTGTCAACCTCGTCCTGCGACGTGCCTGGCTCGATCTTCAGGACGCGCACGGAATCCTTGGGAAGCACAAGAGGCTGACCGGGAGCCGGCGACATAAAGGTGTCAACGACAAGAAGGTTGTCTAGCGAGTCTGGGTTTCTGTCGATCGTCGGCTGCAACCCGGAGACGATGATCCACCTCGGCTTGTCCTCGTGACCCGTTCTAAGCATATGCCCGGCGACAACGTGGTTAAGCGCAAAGTGAATCGTGCCTCGCCCGTAGGCGTACCGGCCAATCTCGTCCTCCTGTATCCAGTCTCCGCTTGGGCGCAGAAGCACGTTGCCCTCGTCGTCGTACTCCGGCTCAAACGAAGTCTCGTGAGTAAGCATCAGCTGCTCGGTTGTTACTTCCGCGAGACGCCCGTCGGTGATCTGCTTGTTGCCTGACTCCTCAAGAAACTCTTGTTTTTCTCTCCGGCTTTGGGCCTTTCTTTCGTCTGCAGATTCACGTCCGAGTGAGGCAAGCCTCTCGAACTCTGCCATGGCGTCGCCATCTCCGCGCGAGCCGGCATAGAGAAGCGCTGATACGTACGGCGCGACCTGCTGCGGTCCGCCGAATGACTCGTCCCTGTACGCGTCCTCCATGAGATGCGCGACGGCATCGGCAAACTTGATTGCCGTTTCCTTGCCTTCCTCGCTGTCGTAGTCGAGTCCGGCAATAACGTATGGGTTGATTGGCAGCAGGTCAACGTCGTCGTCCAGTTCAAAGTCAAGATCTACGACGTCCTCTGGGTCGTCTCTTCTCCAGCTTTGTCCGTAGCCGACGTTGCTTCGTTCCTTGTCCGGTACGCCGAATGCGATTCTTCTCTCGTTGCCGATCCGCCAGACGTCGACGGAGATGTTTGCATCGCCAATTCTGACGGATCTTTTCTCGTCGGGCTCCATCTTGAGCTCGCCGTTAGTAAGAATCTTCTCCGCCTTCTTCACCTTTGCAAGTGGAGCAAGCGCCGATGAACGCAGTTCTTCGTCTATAACTTCAGGGGTTGGAGTCGCCCCCGAAGGGGCGTCACCTTTTGGGACTTGTAACTCGTCCAGTAACTCAATGACTCTTTCGACGTCCCTGGGTTTGATGGCTCCACTCGAGATGTATGCGCCGATTAGCTCGGAGATGACCTCGTCGCGCGGCCCGGGGAAGTCGCCCGCCTGGTCGAGGATCTCCTTGGCGACCTTCTCAAGCGGGTCCTTTTTCTTGGACTTGCTTTCCTTCGCCTTTTCCTCGACGTTCTCTCGAAGCGCCTCGGTTGTTCCAGCCTCGGGTTCGCCGGCCTCGCCTCCGCCTCCGGAGTCCGGAGCCTCGGGCTCCTTCACTCCGACCGGGCCCTCGCCGTCGTCATCGCCCTTCTTCTTGGCTGCCGCCTTTGCCGCCGCCTTCTTCGCCTTCTTCTCGGCGGCGTCGGCTGCGTCGATCTCGGCGCGCTCCTCCGGAGTTACAAGCTCTTCCCAGTTCGCCGGGCGCTTGCCCATCGGAATGTTCGGGTTGTAGATCCAGAGCCTCTGATCGTCGTCGTCCTTGACGACGGTCAGAGTGCGTGTGCCCTTTGAGAGATACTCGTTTGGTTCGTGATCGTCTCTCCGAACGAAGACGTTGTGCCAACCGTTCTTGCTGTAGCGAAGCACCGTACCGATGAAGCCCCACTTGTCGCGAACTCGCATACCGGGAACGATGAACTCGCCGTCACGGCTCCAGCCGCGCTCGGTGAGCTCCGGCGGTGGCAGCGCGTCGCCGATCGGTCGGTTGTACCGCTGCTCGTTGAGAGTGACTCTAACCTCGTTGATGTAATCGCTAAGAACGTCCGCGTCAACGGCGTCCTCGCCGGTGCCGGAGATCTTTGGCATGTCGTCAAGAATGGCGGTAAGACGCTCGACAGCCTCGACGTCGTCAATCTCGCCAGACTCGTATGCGCGGCGGACCTCGTTGAAGTCGTCGATGACCTTCTCGATCGCCTTGCGAACGGACGGCTTCTTGAAGTTTGTCGTCTCGGGGTCGATGATGCTTTCGGCAAACTCGCTTGCCTCCTCGAAGCGCTTCTGAACGTCGAAGGTCTTCTGCTCGGCGCTGACTCCTTCACCGGGAGTAAACTCGGTGCGATCAACTCCGTCTGCCTCGGGAGTCTCGTCGGGGATGCTCGATGTCGATGGTGCGTCCTCGGAGTCCACCTCTCCGCTCGTGACGGCCTCCGGGTCGCTAAGCTCGCCTGGCTTGACCGTCGCCGCGTCGATGAGGTCGTCAAGCGACGGAACGAGACAGTCGTCGTCACCAACCGCCGCGACAAGTCCGGACGCGTTGACTCCGCCGCCACCGCAGTTCCACGCCGCTGCAATCGCCTTGTCCATCTCGTAGCGTGCAACCTCGTCGCGATGACGCTCGAGGGCGGCGTCGTACTCCGCCTTCTTCTCATCGTAGCGATCGCGCTGCCCCTTGAGCGAGTCTAGTCGAGTGTCGGCGTCAGGCTTGCTGGGCGCGTCATCGAGCAGCGATGCGAGCAGGCCGCCCGTACCCTCGGCGTCCGCGTCGGCGGTGTGCCAGTTCTCAAGGTCGATTCCGTAGTGCTCAAGAAGCTGCGGCAGCCTGTGGCCCGCGGGGCCATCGGGGTTGCTAGCGGAGCGGCGCTCAAGAAGCGTGCGGGCAAGAACGAGCGTGTCGATGTAGCCGCCCGGCTCGTAATCAATGCTTGCATCGGCAAGAGCTCTTTCGAAGACGCCGCGATCGAACGGCATGTTGTGCGCTGCAAGAATCGCGTCAGGTCCAGCCCACTCGAGGAAAGCCGCGTGCGCCTCGCCCATGCCGGTCTGCTGCGCGAGGTACTCGTCGCTCAGCGAGTCGCCGTCGGCATCCTTGAGGTTTGCGCGCGACCACTCGCCGAGTGCCTCCCGAGGATCCATGAAGATGTTGAATCGGTCGACGACCTCGCCGTTGAGCATGCGCACGGCGCCGAGCTGAACGGGCTTGTTCGTGTTGCCGGGATCAAAGCCCGTTGTCTCATAGTCAAAGACAACGATCTCGCGGGCCGCGATGGCTCGCTTGATCTCGGCCCAGTCCTTGGCGCCGGCGACAACGTCGGCGATGCGGCCCTGGAACGCCGGCTCGTCTGGCCTGCGCGGCGCCTTGGGACGATGCAGCGCCGGAGCGTCGCCCTTGGGCGGAGTTACTCCGCCGCGGCGAGCGTCGATGACGGTATTCTCGTTCCACTCCTTGCGCTGCGACTCGTGCCCGGGGAAGTATCCCTGAACGCTGACCTTGCCCTTGGGAGTCGCCTCGTCGCGGAACACGGACTCAATCACGAACGAGTCGCCGAGGGTCACGTCGCCAGGCTTGAGGTCCTGGGCGGCGTATCCGGTCTCGATGAGCTCCGGCTCATCAAGCTCCGTCGTGTCCTCGACGCCGAAGCGCTCGAGCAGGTAGCGCCTGCGGTTCTTCAGGCGCTCCTTGAGAAGAGCGGCGTCGTCTGGGTTGGTCACGATGTTGTCGACGAGCTCGTCAATCTGGCTCGGGCTGATGTTGAGAAGAAGCTTCACGCTCTCGCGGACGTCGTCGTCGGTCATCGATCCAAAGACCGAGCCGCTATACCAGTTGACGTCCTCGTCGCGCATCGAGTCAATCTCAAGCACCTCGTCGCCAAACGAGTCCTTGGGACGACCCTGAGCTCGCCACATGAGCGCGCCGCCCGGATCGACGCGAACGGGATCGCCGTTTGCATCGGTGACGATGTTGTCGTATCCGGTGCCTGTTACGTCGTAGTTGGCGAGCCACGCGTCGATCGCAAAGTATTTGCGGATCTTGTCAAGGTACGCCTCGTCGCCGCGCATCACCCGCTCTTCAAAGTCTGCGGTGTCTGCGTCGGGAATAAGAATGGAGACGATGCGGTCCTTGCCATCGTCGGTGCCAGGGCGCACCTTCGCCGCGGGAACGCCAAGCGCCTCGTAGAGCACCGACGCGAGAACCTCGTTGTCGAGGTGCGAGCGGGACTTGGGCGTCTTGACGTAGTATCCGCTGCCGTCGGGCGCCTGGTAGAAGCCGCCGGGATTGGATCCGGCCTGGCCACCGGTCTTTGTCCAGCCCGTGGTGTCGATTGTCTCAAGCTGAATCGGGGGAAGCTCTGGGCCGGCGTCAACGTCAACGTCGGCAGGCTCCTCACGGCGCTCTGGCTTGCGAAGCTCGACGATGATCTCGTCCGCGTAGCCAAGACCCGAGGGCTGGCGGCGAACCGACGCCACCTCGAGCTGGCCGAACGACAGATTCTCGTTTTCTCCGGTGAACCAAGAGACCGGCGTCACGTCAACGGAGTTGATCGTGCCGGGCGGCGCGACGAAGACAACGCGATGGTGACGTGGATCGTCAGGCGCAAATGTCATCGCATCGACGGCTCGGCCGCCGGTGCTGTCCGTCGTCGAGAACGGCCTCGGGTCGAAGCTGATGATCGAGCCCTCCGTGGTGTAGAGGTTGAACAACTCCGTGTCGTCAGGCGACACCGGAACGACGCGGTATAGCGGCTGCGTGTTTGTTCGCGACATCTGCTTGATCAACCTCATGAACGCACCGGCGGCTCCAGTGTCGTCTAGGCCGCGCTCTCCGCCGGCGATCAAGCCACGGTTGCGCACGAAATCGCTGAAGTCGCCGTACTCGTCGAGGAACTCCTCGTAGGTTTCTCCCGGGGAGCCCTCGGTCCCGCGTGCTGAGTGGTATTTTACGAGAGCGTTGAATAGCCTTCCGCGGAAGCCGTTGGGATCGCTGTAGTCGTAGCGGTCGGACGAGCCCCCGTCAAGTGAGAGAAGCATTCCCCAAAGACCGGCAAACGCCTCGCGTTCCTCGGCGTCGTCGCTGTAGGCAAGAGGTAGGTACCCGTCAAGAACCAAGTCAAGGCTTTCGCCAAACTCAAAGACGTCGTCATCAAAGGCGCGGTTGAGCTCGTCGGCGAGGCTAACCATCGTCGGGTTCGTCTCCTGGTACCCGTCGATCTGCTCGAACACGCGGCGCATGCGGTCGGAAAGACCCTTGCCCCTGCGCCACTGATCGCTCTCGTCTGTCGAGTCACCCTTTGGCACCTTTGTCGACGGCAAGAGTTGATCGTCAGCCTGGTCAAGAAGTCGCATGTCAGCGGCACGGGAGTCGTAGCGCCTGGTGTTTTCTGTGCCACCAAGACCGGAGTCATAGATCACCGCAAGAATCCGCTCCGGATCCTCGCCAAGCATACGGAGAGCGTCGTAGAGCGCCTCGGCTGGAACGGCCTCGTCGCCCTCCTCAAACTCCACCATTCCGTAGCCGGTTGCCTCGTCTCCTCTCCTAGGGAGAACGGCATCGGCCAGTGCAAGCGTCAGCTCCTCACGGGTGTACTTAGACAGACCCAAAGGATCGTCTGTGTAGTCCGGGCTGACCTCGTCCGTGCGCCCCTTGGGCAGGTAGTTGTCAAAGATGTTGAGCTTGTATCCACCGTCAGGTGTCTCAAAGAGGTAGTCATACTCCTTGATCTCGGCCTCGTCCATCTTGCGCGGGCCGGGGCCGCCGGGGCCGCCTGCGGGTGGCTCGCCGGGGGCGCCGGGGCCCATCCTTCGAAGCTCGTCCTCGGCGCTCAGCTTTGCGTCGCGCTCTGACGCGTACCGATTTGACGAGATGCGCTCGACGGGCTCACCGGTGACCTTATCGGTCGAGTGCTGAATGTGGAAGAAGTTACCGTCCTCGTCTTGATCTACGGTGTAGTAGACTCCCTCGCCGGTTAGCCTGAGCGTTCCGTCTGCGTCGGGTCGCCAATCGCCGAAGCGGCCGGCTACGGAGTCCGGCGGGCTCTTAGGCCTATAGCCGTAGGTTCCATAATCTCCAACGGGGCCCGTGTAGATCCACTTATCCTCACCGGGCAGGTCACCCTCCGGATTTAGCTCCCAGTTGGCCGGATCATTGATCGCCTCCATCGCACGCTCAAAATCGGCAAGAACGCGGCGGGCGACGCTGTCGTCGTCGTCGATCTGCTCGTTGAGTGGCTTGAGGCCTTCCTCGCGAAGATCCTGGATTAGCTGATCGCGCTCGGGGTAGAAGCCCTCCCAGACGAGGTAGTCAGCTAGGCCGCCGGAGCCGCGGCTAAAGAACTCGGTCTCGGCCTGCTCGAATTGCTCGGCGGTCGTAGGTATGTAGGGCACGCTGGTGCGAGAAGCAAGACGCTCGTTGTCCATCTCACGGAGCTGATCAAACACGCGGTCGGATGGGTCGACGTCGTATGTCGGGTCTCCAACGCGCTTCATACCCTCGCGACGAAGAGCCTCGATCGTTGGGTGACCGTCCTCGTAGATTCCCTCGTCAACGAGGAAGTCAGCAAGTCCGACGTCGCCTCTGCTGTCGTATGCGCGCTTGCCGCGCTCCGTAAGCGTCAGATCGACGATGTTTGCGAGGTCGGGGTTAGACTCAATCTCGTCGATCTTCGACGTGCGGAAGTGGTTCTCAGCCCAGCGCTTTGCCTCATCGGCAGATTCAAAGGAGTCACGGTGGTACTCGCCTACGCCTTGCCAGTCGTCCTCGGTGCCTTCGTATCGCTCAACGTAGTACTTTCCATCATCATCCTTGACAACGGCGTAGAGGCGATTGCCCCTAGGCTGGAACATCTCCGTGTCCGGGTCCGCCGGCCGAGTGGTCCAGTACTCGACGGGCGCTCCAGCATTGTAGCCGTCGATGAGCTCACGCGCTGGCTTGCCGGAGTTCTCGGGGCGGCGGACATATGACGCGAACCCAGGATCGTTGGAGATCATCTCGCGGAATGTCGCGTTCGTCTCACGAACGTTGTCGGCTACGCCCTCCGCTGGTGCGCCGATCTTCGGCGGCTCGTTGTCAAGACGACGCAGGTAGTCAAACGCATTCTGTACCGCGGTCGCCTCATCAACGTCGCCGTCGCGACGGTCGGTGGTCAAGTCACGGGCAATCTTGCTGTCGCTCTCGACGCCGAGGCCATCAACGAGGTAGCTGTAGAGTGCGCGGTTATCGCCAATGTCATAGAGGCTGCGTCCGCGATCCTCAAGCTCGCCGGGGACAACATACGACGAGAGGTCAAACTCCTCAAGCGGAAGACCAGGGGCGGGTGCCTCGGTTCCAAGAGGGTCGATCTTGCTGAGAGTGAAGTTCTTCTTGTCGCCGTTCTGGTCGATGGCCTCAAGGTTGCGGTTGCCGTTCTTGGGGTTTGTCCAGATGCGAAGTGGCTGAACCTCGCGGTCCTTGCCGTTGTAGCTGAAGCGGACCTTGCTGCCGTTTGCAACCGCGTCGGCGACCTGCGAGATGATGTCACCTCGTGGGTCGATATCAACGGAACCCGCGACCTCGGGAGCTACGTCTTCAGGCTCCGGCTCAAGTGGCTCGATCTTGTTGATCGTGAATGTGCGATCTCCCTGATCAAGGGCGCTGAAGCCCTTGATGTTGACGTTGCCGTTCTTCTCATTGACGGTGACCGACTCAGGGCGAACGACGCGCTCCTTGCCGCCGTAGTTGAACGTGATGAGCTCGCCATTGGCGATGGCCTTTTCGGCAATCTCCTGAATCTGCTCAGGAGTCATGCCCTCCTCGACGCGGTTCGTCTTCATGCTCCTAGGCGCCTCGGGCGCTGCTGGCGTTTCTGCCGGTGGAGCGCTCTCGATGTCAAGACCAAGACGAGATGCCGCATCAGACGGGACGTTGGGATCGATCCCAAGCTTCTCAAGAACCTGGCGCTTCTCGTCATCTGTAAGATTCGCCGCCTTGAGCGTATCCCTGAAGCGCTCGACGCTAGCGCGGCCGGACGACCACGCTCCGTAGTCGTCGGAGTAGTCGTAGTAGAAGTCAGCGCTCCGAAGCTTGGCGGCAACCTCATCGACGGCGAAGTCGCGGTCGTTCTCAAACGTGCGCGCCTCGACCTCGCTGGCCCTAGCCTCAGCCTCGGCTGCCGCTGCCTTCTCTGCCATGCGCGGCCTGACGTCCTTGTCGAGGATTCCGTTCACGATGGAGAGATCGTCAGGGTCCTGGTACAGCTGCGCCTCTCCGAATGCGTCGGCAAGCTCGGAGAGCTGCTCCTCACTTAGGTCAGCGTCAACGATGCGGTCAACAACCTCTTCGACAGACGGGTACTTAATCCTGGTGTCTGGGCGACCCACCGCGCCGAAGAGTTCTCTGCCAAGGGTGCTGGGGAGGTTGATGGGGTCAGCCGGGTCGCCTTCAGCGTTGAACACCGGCCTAGGGCGCTGCTCGTAGCCTTCAAACGCCCTGTCGATGTCGTTGTACCCAAGATTGACGGACCTGCGGTCGCCGTTGCTGTCGATGATCGTGCCGGTGATCCTCTGCGGACTGACGTCTGTGGGTTCAAAGAGAACGTTTTCTCCGTCAACACTGAACCTGGCTAGGTCGCCGTCATTCTTAATCTTCTTGAACTGATCACTAAGCGGCTCGTTGAAGTCTACGTCGACCGTGGCCTTGTCCTCGCCCTGCGCGATGACGTCTTCGATGATCGGCTCGAGCGCCTGCTCCCACGAGTCGTACGGACCGCCAAGCACTTCTTTGGCCTCGGAGCCATTGTTCGATCCGCGATACGCGCTGAATCGGTGCTCACCCGTCTCCGGGTCGACGAACTCGACGACGGAGTGCTTACCGTCTGGAGAGACGTATTCTGCGTAGGTGCTGTACGGTTGGAAAACATTGGAGTCTTGAACAAAGGCAGCCTCGCCATACTTTGTCCAACCCTCTGGTCCCTTGTTCTTAGGAAGAAGAGTCTTGGGGTCCTTTGCCGCTCGCGCGCGGTCGGCGGCAACAACCTCGAGTGCCTCGTCGAAGCTTTCGAGATTGCGACCAAGTGTGTGCTCTCTATCTGCTCCGCGCACGGAGACGCCGAACACCGGCGGGTCGCTCGTCAGCACCTCTTCGATGCTATACGCAGACTCGTCGGGGTTGGACGAGCGATGCGTCCGCTGAAGCACCACTCCATCGCCGCGGGTCACCGACGGGACGGACGACCAGTCGTCGGGGTTGCTTTCCTGCGCTGCAGCCTCTTCATCGGTCGGAGTGCGGAGGTCGCGCTGCGTATCGCGATAGGAGTCAGCAGTCGCGCGCGCTGCCTCCCTGCGCGATTGGCGCGTCGGTGCCGGAGCGGGTCGGCTTACGTCAACCCTTTCGTCTACCTCAAGACCCTCGGCCTCCTTGAGAGACGCGCGGTACGCGTCTTGGTCACCGAGAGCCGCGCGCTGAACGTCTGCCCATCCCCTGGCTGTCGCTACCTTTTCGCCAACCGAGTTGTCGGCAGGGTTTGCGCGGTGAAGCGACAGCTCGCCGTTCGGCTCCTCGATCACGTAGTAGCCGTCGTCAGATCTCCACATTCCCGGCCCGTCTGTGATGGGTCGAGCCCTAAACCAACCCTCCGGCTCTCCTGCCTTCTTTCTCGCGAGGTCATCCTGGTTCAGCGCGGCTCGGCGGCGAGCGCCGAACACGCCTGTTCGGGGAAGATTCGCCACGGCCTTGTCGCTAAGAACGGCGCGAATCGCGTCTCCGGAGCTCGAAGGTACGACGTAGATTCCGTCTGGAAGATCGCGGTCGCCCTTAACCTCTACCTGAATGCCGTCCCCCTGTGCGCCGCCGGACGTTCCGACGACGCGGCCGCTGACGGTTCTAAACAACCCGCTAAGGGTCTTCATCGGGAACGAGAAGCCGCCGCCCATGTACGCGAATCGACCCTTGCGGTCGCGGCGCTGAAGCTGAGCCCTCGCCCTACGCGCGGCCTCGGAGTTTCCGCCAAGGCCAAAGCCACCGACGGCGACAATCGGGTCAACCGACGCGGTCAGCGGTACAAGCCCCGCATCGAGAGCCGCAAGTCGCGCGAACGCGTGGCGACGCTCAATCGACCCAGGCATCGCCGCGTGAGCGGCGGCAACGAGCGGGCGCACCTCATCGGCGACGCGCTCATCGGCGGCGATCCACCTGGCGCGCGCGTCACGAAGAGCAGCGGCGGTCATTGCGTGCGGGCGGGTTGACGCGGGGTGGCCAACCGTAAGTAGATCGGAGTTCTGTGCCGACGCCGTCGTGACCTTGTTCCTCGACGCAAGCGTGATGTGAGCCGATACGGCGCGAAGAGCCGAGAACACTCGGGCATCGGGATCGCTATGGCGCGTCTTGCGTAGGTCGCGGTTGGCGACCTCGATCGCGACGGCGACAGGGACCTTGCGCTCAGGGAGCAGGTAGACGTTCGAGCGCTCAAGCAGCCCAAGAATCTCTGCGCGAAGCTTCGCGGAGTGATTACGCGTGAACTGCTTTCTGATGTTCTTCTTCTTCACGGCTTAGTTGCTCTTCCTATGCGGCAGCAAATCTGCATCTTGACTACTGTATACCGATGTCGCGAGCTCAAGAGCTCGACTAAATGGATCCTCACGAGCGTCTACGGCGCGCAGCCACGCGGCCTTCAGCGCAGGAACGACCTCGTAGCCAAGACCGGAGTACTCGGCCATCGCAACGATCGCGTGCTCGGGCGACTCGTACTCAGACTCGTCGAGAATCTCGACCTCAAGTTCGAGATTCGCGGCGGCAGACGCGGAGGCGGTGACTCCAGACTTGCCGCGAGACGACCTGGGATGAGCAGCGGGTAGCAGGTCGTTGTCCTGCTTGTAGTTCGGGTTGGCCGGGCGGCCGCTGCGGAGGAGGCGCAGGTACGCGTTGACGCGCGCCATCGCCCACTGGTCACGGGTCTTGCCCGGGCGATGCGAGCTTGAGTACGCACCGGCGCCGCGGCGATACACCGCCTTGAGCATCGCGAGCGTCGCCTTGCGCCCTGCCGGAGCCTTTTCGTTGTGCTCCTTGACCTTGTTCTTGAGGGCAGTCTCGGTCTTCTCGGAGAAGACGATCTTCTTTCCTCCGGCGGCCGAGCCTGGCTTGTTTCTCTTTGAACCGTAGATGCGGTCCTTCTTGGGTGCGCGACGCGACGCGGCTGCTACGAGCATCATAAGTCCATCCCTGCAACCGCAGTTGCATGTCTCGGGGCAGTTGCATCTATCAAACGAGCACCTACACCCGCCGGCGCACATCGGGCACGATACCGCCTCGATGATCTTGTTGTATTGCGAGACGATGCCGTCAGGGATCAGCGCGAAACGGCAGGCGCCCATTGGTTCTACCTCGTCAACGATGATCTTGCACGTGCTGCCTCCCGCGTACAGGATGCAGTTCGCGCAGTTGACGCCCTTGTGGGCGTTTTCATTCTTGCTTGCCGGCGTGTATCCGGCCCAGACTCCTGTGTCGTCTGAGTTGAACTTGCCGTATTTCTGGGTGATCTCAATGAGCGCCGCGCCAAGCTCGCGCTCCTCGGGGACGAGCACGGCGGCGATGAGGCCTTCAACCGCCTGCCGCGCCTGGGAGTGTTGCGTATCGCTCATTGCGTGCCTACCTAGGTGACTCAGACGACGCCGGTGTTGAACAGGTATGACCGGAGCTGCCAGTCCCACTTCTTGTGCATGCCGTCACGTGACGCCATGAAGTCGGCGATTCCCTGCTCGTCAGCGGCGTCGGCGGCCTTGAAGCAGTCGTTGATACTCTGAATCATCACCGTGTTTGCCTGAAGAAGATCGATGAGCATGGCCTTGGCGTCGCAGCCGCAGTCCATGTCCTCGATCGACGTGAGGCGCGCGAACTCAACGAGACGATGAGGCGCGTTGAAGCCAAGCTTCAGCATGTTCTCGGCAGTTTCGTCAATCATGCCGTAGACGTCCTCGTAGATCGTCCCAAAGAAGTCGTGAAACTGCGAGAAGAGCATTCCCTTGACGTTCCAGTGATGACCCTGCGCCTTAAAGCTGAGGTTGACGGCGTTGGCAAGAACCTCGGCAAGAGCCTCGGCAACCTCGCGCTTTGCGCCCTCCTTTAGGTCGATCATATATTCCATGCCCATGACTACTTACTCCTGTGGTGGCGTCACTGGTGGCGTCGTTGGTTCGATCAGGTTCGGAGGAGCCGTGGGCTCCGCGAGCGGTGGTGCGACTGTTGGTTCCGCCAACTCTGGCGGTGCCTCGGATGATTGTACATCGCCGGCAGGAGCCCCACTCGGGGGCACTCCCTGAAGCATCTGCGCAATCTCGGGCGGAACCGGTGCGACGCTGTTCGCCTGCTGCGCGGCGCGCGTTGCGGCGATGATGTCCGGCGCAATCGCGCCAATGACCGCCTCGGTGAGCTCGGGCGTGATCGCGCCCTTTTCGATGACCATACGAAGCGCAACCTCGTCCGGCGACGGCGCGTCGGCCTCGCTGAATCCGTGCAGGCGGCGCCAGGTTCCGTAGCTGATCGCGCCCTTTTCAAAGCCGGCGTCGGCGTCCGACGCGCGGTCGTTGCGGGTCGCAACCTGGCTTGGGTCGTACCAAACGACGATGCGGTTGACGTCGCTCTCCGGGAATCCCGCGGCCTTGAGGTACGGGCGGAGGTAGACGATTGTCAGCGCGTCGGCGATGAGCAGCATCAGCGGCTCGATGTGCGACTTGTAGAGCGACTCGTCAATCTGCATCGCGTTGGAGTACTTGACGTTCGCAAGTCCGGTGACGATATCCTTCGGAACGTCGAGTCCCTGGAGGATGCGCTCGAGGACGCGATCCGAGCGCTCGGCGAGCGAGGGGTCGAAGCTGCGCTCAAACTTGAACTGCTTGATCTTGTCGCCAAGCTCGGCAGGACCGCGAATGATCAGCGGAACAACCGCGGATGCCGAGTCCTCGTCGCGGATCGGCGTGGTCATCGCGTCGATGAGCTGATCCTCGAACTCGTCGGCGCTCTCCTCGGGAGTAAGCCCCGGCTCGAGATCGTTCGCCTCGTCGTAGGGATAGTCCGGATCCGGAGACGCGGCGACGCTAAGACCATCGGGCAGGTATAGGGCTCCGGCGTTGAGGCGCGACCGCGCCGTGGCGCGGAACGTCCTATTGAGGAGCAGAAGCTCGGCGCAGAGGTCGAGCAGACCGCGCAGCGAGGAATCCGCCTCGTCGGAGAAGCGAGGGTGCGCGCGCCAGATGCGGCCAACGAATGCTCCTCCAGGAAGCGGAATCAACCCGCGCTGGTTGCCGCTGGATCCGGAGTTGCCACCGGGTAGGAAGTCACGGCGCGGTGCGATTGCGTAGTTGTTCTTGGCGTCGATCTGAACCTCGTCAACCGAGCGAATGTCCCAGGACTCAGGAAGACCCGTGCCCTTGCGCTCCGGCATCTGAACGAGGTAGCACTCTCCGGTAACGGAGAGGTTGAGGGCCGCGTCGCGAAGAAGACCGGCCTGGCCGCCATACGCCGAGTCAAGTCGCGAGAGGGCGCGCTCGGCTGCGCCAGACAGCGCCTGGTCAATCGTTGAGGACGCGCGAACGGAGACCGGCGTCTCGGCCGGGTTGTCAACGACCGCGGCGTAGAGGCGGATGCGGGAGACGACCGACGCAACGAGGTTGAACGCATACTTGATCTCGCCGATGGCGTCGTAGTACTCCCACGCCTCGGTCTGCCACGCCGAGCTGCTGGACGAGCGGCGCTGCTTGAAGTACTCGGCCTCGCCCTTATCGTTGAGCTGAACCCGAGCCGCGGCGGCGGTCAGAGCACGAGGAGTGGAGAAAACTGCCGACGATGCCTGTGCGTAGACGCCGTAGGGAACGTCGATGACGCGAGACGACGGGTTCACCGTTCGTCGTGTCGGCTTTGCTGGTTCTCGGCGGAAAACGCCCACTTACTTCTCCTCGTGTCTCTTGGAACGGAGTTGATCAATCACTGGTCAACGCGGCTCAGCAGTCCCGCTACGCCGGACAGGGCAAGAATGCCGCATACGAACGTCGTGGGTACGGTCGCTATTTTATACATGCTCATAACCAGTGATGCAGTCCAAATACTTGCGCACCAGTCGCAGGTGAGTACGTAGCCGATCCCGTTGCCGCTCGGCGGAAACCGTCGCCAGATCCGCTCGCGGATGGGATTGAGAATGACGTCTGTCGTGATCAATCTGGTCAGGCGGTAGACCGCGAGCGCAAGAATAAGGTAGTCAAGCCAGCTCATCGCGGGTCCCTGTCTGAGTACACCGTGTTGTACGGGTTCCACGCCCGAAGCCCCGAGCCGCAGCCGCAGTTCTCGTCCTTGAAGAAGACAAGAACCTTTCCGGTGCTGGTTCGGACCCTCATGGGCTTGGCGCGATTTTTCTGAAGACGAAGCGATCCGGCGTCGTAGCCCTCCTTGAAGATCAGGGTCGGGCCCGCGTTCGCGTCCGCGGCGATCAGCACCGTGCTGTCCGTGACGACGATGCGAACCCGGGTGACCCGCCGGGCATGAGGAACGTTGTCGTTGTAGTCAACGGTCTCGTAGTCGATGCCCTCGGCGTCCTGCGCCGGAATGACGAGAATCTTTGCGGGAAACAGGTCGATTGCGATCTTCATGATTACCTTCCTAGCCTTCGTGCCATCGCGCGATAGGTCACTCCCGCGGCGGCGGCAAGCTCGCGAACGGACGCGCCGGCGCTGTACATGCGCACGCACGTGTCCGTCAGCTCGGCGTTCGCCCGGGCAAGCGGGCTGTCGGGATTCGTTCGCGCTCGGTATCGCCGGGCGACGGGAGCAAGCGACGCGATGCGATCGCGCGTCCGCGGAGTAAGCACGGGCGCCTCGGGATTGTAGACGCGTCGCCTCGGCGCGACGACCACCGCCGTCTTCTGCCGGGCGGCGGAGGCGGGCGAGGAGGTAGGAGAGGTAGAGGCGTGAGGAGTTGCTCTTGAGCCTGACTTTTCCGCCGCGGCTATTGTTGAATAGGCGGAGGAGGAGGAGTAGGAAGAGGGAGAAGGGATGGGAGGGAGGGGTTGTGTGTGCGGGGTGCGTTGCGGGGACGTGACCCAGGCGCGAACGGAGGAGCGCTGCTTGGGCGGGTCGAACGCATTTGCGATGGAGGCGAGGGACCAGCCTGCCTCGACCAGGTCGCGCGCACGCGCCTTGAGGTCTGGACCAGTCAACGCGCGGAGCAACTCACACTCGCTCTCGGGGAGGACCTGCCTTGCCTTATGACTCACAGTCACTTATTGTATCACTACGTCTGCGTGTACAGGTCGTGATTCGTCAATAACGACGCGCGAAAAGTAGAGCCTCAGCCCTCAACCTTCGCCATATTCCTTCAGCACGCGGCGGTAGATGTACGCGTCAAACTTCTCGCGCTTCTCAACAACGCGGCGGCGGTTCTTCTCGGCGCGCTTTTGCTTGCGCTGTGCAATCTTTGCTGTGTTCTTTCGCATGCGTGCACTATAACACGGAAATACCTGCGCGCGAAAAGTTGTGTACAAAGAAGGGGAGTAGTACATTTAGGTATGAGATCTTGCGTGCTTTGTACAAACCGGAGAAGTAGTACCTTTAGGTAAAGTGATTTTGGCGATTGAGAGGGTAGCGGTTACTTCCGAGGCCGACCCTGCACGTCACCAGGCATGCGGGCAGGCAGGCCATTGCCGCTGCGCTCTGAGCGGCGGCTCAGTCGGCGCGTGAGTGACAAGGGCAGGCCTCAGTGACTCAGTAGTCGTTGGCCTGAGACGTCGTTTGGTGGAGAGGCAGTGAGAGCCTGTGGCCATGGTGGCCTGCCAGCCTGGCGACGGCCTACCAGCCTGGCCAGGTCGATGGCGATGGCCTGGGAAGGCACCAGGAGCCGCCAGGAGCCGCCGATAATGGTCAGGACGGATTTGCAGGCCTGACAGGTCCTCGAGGCCTGTCAGAGCCCTAGCCAGAGCAAGTGGCGACGGCGAGAGGTCGGTCGGCGCGTTGGCGCGCTGGCGAGCAGGCCCGCTGGCATGCCGGCGGCCATCGAGTCGCTGGCGCGTCGGCTGGCGCGCTGTTGGCGGCCAAGACGAGTCGGTTCGTCGAGTCGTCGGGTCGCCGGCGGCGAGCGATGGTCGTCGGCTAGCGGCCTCGAGCCGCATTGGCCATTGGCACCAGGGCCCGCATACCCGCATCGAAAAAAGTTCGAACTTTTTCCGCTTCGATGGTTTACTTCTCCGTCGCGGTTGTTATAATGACTTCCAGCGGCACCGCAAGGGCCGCGGACGAAAGGACAAATCATGCTCATCACCACCGCAAAGGTTGCCATCAAGGTCGGCCGCTCGAAGGCGGCCCGCAAGGCGGCCCGCAAGGCCGTCGAGTTCGCCCGAGAGAACGTGACCGTGGACACCGAGGCACGCGCCCTGGACATCGAGGTCGGCGGCAAGGTGCTCAGGGTCGACCGCAACACCTTCAAGCGCAACCGCAACGCCGAGTCGGTGCCCGCAATCGAGAGCCCGTTCCCCGAGAGCGACCCCTTCCTCTAACGCAACCCGCAACAGCGAGAAGGCCCCTACCGCTGATGCGGCAGGGGCCTTCATCGTTCGCGGCGTCGAGCCGGACGTCGTCAGTCGACGATGACCGTGACGTTCGGGTCGCCGGCAAAGATCGCCTCAAGGGTAGCCGCATCGACGAGGCCGCTGACCTCGAGCTTGTTCGCGGCCTGGAACTCCTTGACCGCCTTGAGCGTGAGGTCGCCATACCAGCCGTCCTTGTCGGAGCCCGCATCGCGGAATCCCAGCTCAGTCAGTCGGCGCTGCAGATGATGCACCGACAGCGACTTGCGCGTCATGCGGCTCTTGAAGACGCAGCGGCTGAGGAAGACGTCGTCGGTCGGGCCGGCGCCTACGACGGCGTTGGCTACCGCTACAGGCTTCGACCGCGGCGCCGTCTTCGGCTCGGGCTTCGCCTCGGCGGCAGGCTCGGCGGCAGGCTCGGCGGCAGGCTCGGGCGCAGCGGCAGGCGCCTCGGTCTGCTCGATGGCGTCGGCTTCGGTTTCGGTGGTTTCAGGTTCCTGAGTCATGGTTGCATTCTACCTTGTCTGGTCGGGGTCGTGGTTGTCGCTGTGGACGTCTACCGCGGCTTGAACACCCTGGCGCCACCGCTACCCTGCCCGCCGCGGAACGACGGGAGGCGGCGAGCCGCAGGCGAGTGCGCGGTGATCTTGCCGCCGACGAATCCTTGCGGCGGCTTGATGAGCAGCGCTGTCAGCGCGTGCACGAGCGCGTCAACGCGGTCCGGCGACTTACCCTCGCCGGGAATCCATGAGCACATCTGCGACTCGAGGTCTGCGATGTAGCCGACGTGATGCACGCGGTTCTGTTCGTAGGCGAGCGTGACGGGTTCGGCGCGCAGCGCCTTGCCATACTTCGAGTGAACCTCGAGCACGGTGATCTTCGGGTCGATCGAGTTGATCGCGTTGCGGACGAGCGCGCCGCCCTGGTTAACCTCGGCTACGACGGGGCACGACCACTTGCGCGCCATCTCGACGACGCGGTTGGCCCAGGTCTCCGGCGAGCCATGAATGGACGCGTCCTCGAGCACCCAAGCCTGGCGTCGGTACAGGTCGCGGTCGGCGGTCGACGCGCAGACAACGATCCCGCATTCGTCGCGAGGGTTCTCGGCGACGGACGGGTCGACGCCGATGACGCGCAGCGGCGTGCCGATCGGATACGCGGTGTGTCGGCTTTCCTCGATCGACTCGATCGTCCACAGGGCGCCTTCGACGTCATCGAGCATCTCGCCGAACAGCTCCTGTGCGGCGAGGCGCGTACCTTCGTAGACGCCGACGATGGTGTTGAGGTAGGCCTCGGAGAGGTTGCCTGCATTGTCGAGCGTTGACCCTCGCGACACGACGACGCGGCCGGGATACTTCTCGGACTCGCGAAGCAGCGAGTACAGCAGCGGCACGCGCTTGGGCGTGGTCGTGACCATGATCTTGGGGTTGGCGCCGAGTCGCGTTCCAACGCGAAGGTTGTCGAACGCGGTCATGCCAGCGGCGTCGGGCGTCTGCCTCCACGCGGCGATCTCGTCGCCCCAGGCGTGCGTGAACTGTGGGCCTCGGAGCGAGTCAGGCTCGTCAGCGGTGAAGCACGTAGCCGTGTTGCCGTTCGGCCAAGTCAGCCTTCGCTTCGATGGTTCGTACAGCGGCTTCTCGCTTGGCGGGCTCACGTTCATGATGCCGGACTCGCCCTCAACGATGACGTCGCGTACGTCGGCGGCGGTACGCGCGACGAGCGCGAAGCGGCGCTGACCCGTGGTCGTGTACTTCGCCTCCTCGCGAACCCACTCCGCCGCGGTCCTCGTCTTGCCAGCGCCTCGGCCGGCGAGGAACATCCAGATGTTCCAGTCCCCCGGCGGGATCTGCTGCTCTGGTCTACCCCAAGCCTTCCAGTCCCACAGGAGCGTTTCCATGTCAACGCCTTCGAGAATAGCGCGCTGCTCGTCTGCGGGCAGCGCCGCAATCTGTTCCATCACGCTTTTTCCCATGCGGGAATTGTATCACTGAAACGCGATGTACAAGGCGGACGCGCGCTAGTCGATTGGCACGACGGTCAGCGCGTCGCTGGTCGGACGCTGGTTGCCGTCGCTGGGCACGTTGACGACGCGACCGCGATACACCATCGTTGACGAGCCGCCGCCGTCGAGATTGTACGCCTCAACGCAGCCTCGGCGCTTCATCATGTCCGCGAGCTCGACGAGCGTCATGCCTCGGCTAGCCGACGACCTACCGTCCACGACGACGACGAGGTAGTGATACGGCGCGACCATGCACACGGCTGTCCGCGGGTGCCTCGAGCTGTAGGCGTCAACGCTGAACGCCGCGTTGCCCGCTCGCATCTGCTGCTCGGTCAGCGGCACGCCGTCGTTGATGAGCCACGGGCCGAACGACAGCGTCTCGAGGACGCCGCCGGCGACTAGCTTCCCGGCGGTCGTCGTTCGCTCGTCGTAGAGCGCGAGGGTGCCGTCCGCGTTGATGGCGAGACCGTGGCGCGTCGGCACGTTGACGTAGGTCGACCCGCCGCGGATGACGATGCCATCGGATCGGTAGTCGTAGAAGTCGGCGTTGACGGCGAGCTCGGCGCCGGCGACCTCCGCGATCTGCAGCGTCGTCTGCCTCGAGCCGAGTGCCCTCGCCGTGGCAAGCCGCATGTCCCTGATCTCGGCGACGTAGTACACGACGCCGCCCTCGCTGACGGTCGAGACCTCGAGGCTCGGCGACGGCTTTCGCTCGGGAGGCGTCGAGTCGGTTGGCGCGCTGACGCGATCGGCACTCGAGCACGCCGCAACGACAACCGCGAGGAACGTGAACGCCGCTACAGCTTTTCTGCTACCCATGTCTCTCCATTCCACCACACGACGCGACGCACGCCGGCCTCCCGCAAGACGGGGACGCATCGGGCGCACGGATGCGACGCGAGCAGCTTCCCCTTGGCGCCCAAGCGGGCGACGTAGATTGTACCGCCGCGACCGTTGTTGTACGCGCGAAGCACAGCGCGCACCTCCGCATGAACGGACTGCTCGGTGTACGGCGCAACGTGTGAGTTCCGCAATCGGTTCGACGCGGACGTGACCCTGCCGGCGACAACGAGCGTTGCGCCGACGCGTGTGCGATGAAGTGACGCCTCGGCGGAGCGGATGGCGCGAGCGACGTAGCCGCGTTCGTTGCGAGCAACCGAGGCGTCGAAGCCGTAGTTGCGATCCCGCAATCCGCTGCGCTGTCGCGCCGAGGCGACGCTCACGTCAGAGGCCGAACTTCTTTCGGCACTCGGGCCCGAGCTGAAGCTCACGGGAGCGCTGGTCGGTGAGCTCGGCGCCGCAGGAACCGCAGCAGGCGTAGTGCTCGCCGAACATCCGCGTGTAGCTGTACGGATCGGCCGCGATGATTCCGACGACCGCCTTGACGCTCGCGGCGGAAAGCTTGCTCCGGTTGAAGCGACCGGGCGCGCCGTGAAGCTGGCGCATGTAGAGCGTGCCCATGTACTCGCGGATCTCGAAGAACGCGAGGTCGCCGCTGAAGCTGTCGTCCGCGTCGGTGAGCTCGAGCACGTCGGTCGGCACGGCGTAGCGCGACTTGGGCACCGAGGCGAGCAGCGTCTGCATCGGCGAGCGGGTGCTCGAGGCGGCCTTGCGCTTGGGCAGGTCGAAGAGCTTGCTGATGAGGCCCGAGGCGTCGCTCTTGGAGAGCGTGCCGTCCGCGATCGCCTGCTTGATGAGCTCTTGCTGCTCGGGGTCAACCTCGCGGGAGTCGAGCAGGTCGGTGATGAAGCCGATCTGCTTGGGCGAGGCCGCGTAGGTGATGTGCGTCGTTGTCATTGGTTCCTTTCGTCGCCGGGACCGCCCCGGCATGAACAACTATAACTTCCTCAGAAGTTCTTCCCGCCGGCGACGTCCGCCTGCAGCTCGCGCACGAGCGCCCGCAATCGCTCGATCTCGGCCGCTGCCTCGAGCATGACTGTGAACGGCGGCTGCTGATCGTCCCACGCGCGAAGTCGCGCGACGATGTCGTCGCTCACGGTCACCGCTCCCAGTAGGCCCGCGGTGGGTGGTGATGCGCGAGCTGCTCGCGAGCGGTGTAGCGGCTGTCGTACGACTCACCGATAGCGAGGCCGTCGTCCTGGACGAGCGTCACCTGGTGACCGCAGTCCTCGCTGTCGCAGGTCGCGACGGTCGGCTCGAACGCCTCCCAGGGCACCTCGACCGTGTTCCAGCCGGCGCCGACGTCGCTGTACTCCGTCTGCGTCTTCACCGGCGTGCAGCACTCGGAGCCGCACTTGGGGCAGATCCACCAGGCGCCGTCGTCATCGAGGGCCAGGTTCTTCAGGGTCTCGGTTGTGTGTGTCGTTGTGTCCACGTTGTTCCTTTCGTCTTGCCAGCCACCGCGGCTGGCAGGTATCACATTATCTTCCGGAGATCTCTCTCCGGCACCTTTCACTTGGCACCTACCGCGAGGGTAGGTGCGGCCCGGCCGGAGAAAGGATAAGCCGACCGGGCCGCGATCTTACTCGGAGGACGGCCCCTCGGCAACGAGCTGACCGTTCACCCAGTTGCGCGGAAGCTCGTAGCCGCAGTGATCGCACGTCCACCACTCGCCGGCTTCGAAGTTCGGGACGGGCATCTCGTGCGCGCCGCCGCAACCCCAGCACGAGATTGGGCGAAGCGAGCGCTGACCGCGTTCGCGGTAGCCGATGTCGTGCTGCTCGATGACGTGGCTCATGTGATCGGTCATCTTGACGAACCGCTCCTTGCAGTAGAGACACTCGTACTTCGTCCGATCCTTCGGAACTCGAGGCATCAGAACCTCGCGTCGACTGCCTCGTCGTCGGTGACGTCGAGCATCGCCTCCCAGACATTCCCGCACGCCTTGGCGAACTTGGAACCGCGAGAGTCGTAGACTCGGTTCTTGAAGTTTCCGTAGTCCATCGTCTCGACGTGAGCAACGAGGAATGATGCGAGCTCCTCGCGAGTCACGTGAACTCGGTAGGGGTAGTCCGTGCCTCGGAAGCTGACAATCTTGGTGTCCGCGAGCTCCGCAAGCATCTCGAGCGACTTCTTGTCACGGGCGCGAACCGCGAGCTTGCCGGGCTCCATTCCGTTGTCAACGGCGCTGATGAAGCCGCTTTCAGTAAAAATCCACATTGTCTTTTCTTCTTTCTGTCGTTGTGTCTTTTGGTGTGCGTTTGAGCGTGTTAGCTCTTGAGCTGCACGTGCTCCGGAACGTCCGACATCGGACGCTCCTCAACTGTGACCTCGCCGTACTCCGACGAGAGCGTGCGAACCGCGTTGTCACGTCCGGCCGCAAGCGACCAGACAACGATCTCGTTGCCCGCGTTGTCCTGGGCCGAGATGCGGAACGCTACCTCTGGGTTCTGATCTTCTTCCATGTCAATTCTCCTCTGTGTTTGGCGTACCGGGCGAGCGCTACGCCCGCCCGGTACTCCGCTAATATCCTACTCGCGTCGGGAACGGATTATCACGCCGCGAGGGCGTGCATTCGCGCAACAGACGCATTTGACTGCGACTCGAGCGAGCACCGAACATCCCTAGCGCATTTCAACGCGCATTGGATAACCTAGTTGGCTGGGCAATTATACATTCCTCAGAACATCTCAGAGAGATGACTTCGGAGCGAGAATCGCCATAATCACGCCATAAAACCCGAACCCGAGGACGAGTCCGGTGTCAGCCTCGAGAACTCCCGCCGCGAACGACCCAAAGCCTGCGAGCAGCGCGAAGACCGCAATCCAAACGACGTTCCGCAGCCGCGAGAACAGCGTCGGCATTGGTCAGGCTCCAGCCTTGCGGGTGCGACCCTTGAGACGAGCCGAGGCGTCGCGGATGGGCGTACCGGAGCTCTGGATGAGCTTGCGGGCCTGGCTGTAGGTGATGTTGACCTCACGGGCAACCTCGACGACGGACATGCCGGAGGCGTAGAGCTCTCCTGCGCGCTGGGCGGTGATTTCGGTAGACATTGTCTTTACCTTTTCCTTCCTTGTGTTGGGGGTCTTTGTTGTTTCTTGCTGTGCCGGCATCTCTGCCAGAGCCACCCGCGACCTCTCGAGGAGACCGCGGGCTTCGTTGAGTAGCGCTTCCGTGCTGCTCATCGATCTATCGCTCCGTGGGTCGAGCGTTGTTCTCGCTCGAGTCCTCGACGGAGAATGCGGAGGTCTCTACCATTTCCTCAACGAACTGAGTCGTCCGCTCGATGAGTTCGGCTTGCGCCTCGCTTGAAAGCTCGGTGACGACGTGCGTCAGCACCGCGTCGCCTTCGTTCGTTTCGTATGTTTCGTCATTCATCTTTTGGTTACTAACCTTTACCTTGGGTACCAGTCTCCGGGTTGCCGCCCGCCGTAGGCGGACTTGCCGCGGGTCCTGCCGACCGCGAAGTAAATATACCACACGGTAGCGGCAAAAGCCACTAAGATCATCGTCAGGGCGGCAGAGCCCGCTTTCTTCACCGTGGCTCCATCGTCACGGTCTTGCTGCCGTGAACCTCGGGGTTCGCGCAGGTTGGGTACGCGGACGGAGCGACGTAGAGAGTCAGCCGGCGCTTGCACTCCGGGCAGACCCATTCCTTCGAGAGCTTCTTCTCGGGCTTCTCGTTGATCACTGTCTTCTGTTCGTTGTTCTCTTCTTCAGCCATGTCGCCGTTAGCCTCCGCTTGCCTGGGTCCGCTCATTTTATCCAGCGTCTCGAGGAGGAGTGGCACTATTCCGCGACTTTCTTCGTCAGACCGCTCGCGGCCTCGGCGCGACGCTTTCTGTTCAGCGTTCGCCGCTCGTTCGCCGTGAGTCCGCCCCAGACGCCGTACTCGACGTGCGTCAGCCCGTACTCGAGGCACTGCTCCTTCACCGGGCAGCCCGCGCAGATCTTCTTCGCCTCGCGGACGTTCGTCTTCTTCGCGTCGTTGAAGAAGTACTCGGCGTGTCCGACGCACGCGGCCTGCGCGCGCCAAACGAGGGTTTCCTTGGTGATGACGAGCGTGTCGCCGTCGTTCTCGATTGTCATGTGTCTCTCCGTGTCTTCTGTCGTTGTGTCATTATACGGGTCTTAGAACCTCGTAGCGGGCGGCCCGAAGCGGCGGGCCGCGTCGGAGCTTACCTCATCAGCCCGTCACGTTCATGCCCTGCCAGTATCTCGGCAAAGAGGGCGTCACGCTCACGGTATGTGAGGCACTCCATGAGCCTATCGGCTTCCTCGGGGCTCAGCCCGTGGTACTCGGTGTAGGTACGGTGTTCCCTGTCATAGGAACCACCCGTGAGTGGGTCGGTTCTCACAGGTACCACGCCTTCCCCGTCGTTGTATCGGATGTCGTAGTTGTTCATGTTCATGTAGGCCATTATACAAACCTTAGAACCTAGACCAGGCCCGCTACCCCTTACCCACCGGCGGCGCCTTCGCCCGCAGGGGCGCCCTTTGCGAGGTGACGTGAAACGGCGGACCCGAGCCTGTGTCGAGCTTCGCCGCAACGTGAAGCGCGTCTCGGACCGTGCGCTCCGTCGCCGTGACGCCGCTGGACGCAACGTTGTCGCCCGCGCTGGCGTACATCGCGCCTAGCGCGTAGTCTCCGCCGGAGCCGAACGAGTAGATTCCGGTCGTGTCTCGAACCCACGCGTAGTCCTCGCCGATCTCGTAGATCTGCCCATTGATAATGGACAGCACAACCGAACCGTGCTGCGCCTGCTCCTTCGATTCCTTCGCCGCGTAGCCGTGATCCTCAAAGCACTCCCGCAACGCTGGGACGAACTTGCTCGTCATAAAGCGGTCGAGTCGAACGCCTGTCAGATCTCCAGGCTTGGGCGGAGTGAACGCGTAGGCGAGGATGTTGATCGCTCGCACGTCTCCGGCGGCACCGAGAAGGTATTGGCCATTCTTGATCACCTTCGCTGATCCGCGGCCGAGCGTGTAGGATCGACCGCCCTCCTCGGTCACCCGGGAGTCAAAACCCACGACTGCCCAGTCGGGCCCTTGAACGGCGATGATCGTGGTCATTTCAGCGATTATAACCTGTCCACGGCAGATGGCGGCACCGTAAACTCGACCGGCTCCCAGCGGCCATCGACCCGCTCCGCGTAGGGCGGGAATGGTCTGCCCATTACTACCTTGACTGCCGCTCCTTCTCTTCCGGTGACCATCCCGTGCATGCCTCGCAGCACGGAGTCGCCGCAGCGCTCGTTGAAGATCACCTTGTCGCCGACGACGAAGTCAGCGCTCGTGCGAAGACTGCGGACCGCCCGCAACCTCGAGGTGATCGCTTTGTTGATGGCGAGCAGACTCTCATCAAAATCCCCACCGAGAATCCGCTCGGTGATTTCCTGCTCATCCATGTTGTCGTGTTCTCAAGCGTCGCGAGCATCCGATCCGCGTCGCTGCACAGGATTATCGGACGCCCGCGATGCGATCTCAGTAGATCGAGAACCCCCCGCTCTGCTCGAGAAACTCCGCGAACGCGCGTACGTTCTCGGCGGAGAACGGGTAGCTTGCGCGGTGGTCGTCGACCTTGCCCTCGCCGCCGCAGGCGTTGCACCAGCCGTGCGTGCGCCCAAGCGCGATGGCGACGTGCTCCTCGAGTTCCTTGTCGGGCATTCTCATCTCGGCGCCGATCTCGTCGGTGCGAATCCCGGTGGCACCGCAGTACTTGCAGTCGTGCCTGGGTAGGCTCGCCATCTCCATGCGGTACGCCTCCTCGAACTTCGCGGTGTTGCCCGACTCGAGCTCCTCGAGAAGAATCCTCGCCAGCTCCTGGGCGCCGTCCGCGTCGAGACCGTCGCCGTCATTGTAGTGCCCGCTGACGTCGCTCGTCAGCTCGGGCGCCACGTCGATGCAGTACTCCCAAAGCGGGCGCCACCACCAAACGTTGTTGCGGAAGTACTCTCCGGTCTCGCTGGCCGGGTTCTTCCCGTACACGTCCATTCCCATGTCTTTTTCTCCTTTGTTGTTGTTGTCGTTTGGTCAGCTGTTGAGGCTGACGATGTGTCGAAGTCCGAGCCACGCCGCGTAGGCGATCATTCCGCTCACGACACCCGCGTTGACGGTGACCACCGCGATGGTGATGTGCGGGATGTATTTGGCGATGCTGTTCATGTAGGTCATTATACAAACCTGGGAACTCTTACTCGGCGCGGCCGGACGAGCGCGATTGTCGATGTTGTTAGTCGCGACGGCAGTGGTCGCAGTCGGCGGTCGTGTCGTCGAGTTCGATGCGGGTTCGTGACGTCGGGCGGTCGGCGCAGTCGGCGCAGAGGCTGAGGACGCTGTTGGGCAGGCCGTCGAGATCGGAGGAGAGCTTGTAGATGGCGTAGAGCTTGTTCATGATGAGACCATTATAACTTCCGTTGAATCCACTCCAGGCGCTGGAGCCGCGGCTGGCTGGCCGATTAGGCCGGCCGGCGCGAGGCCGGCCGGCTGATGGCCGGTCAGTTGGTGACGGTGGCGGCGAAGGCGATGAAGTCGGGGCGGCAGAAGAGTTCGGCGCGCTGGTCGTCGTTGAGGCTGTTGATGATGGCGGCGTAGGCGGTGCGGCTGATGAGGACGGCGGGCGTGTCGTCGAGATCGGTCGGGCGGGGAATGTTGAATTTGGAGAAATCGGTGAATGTGATTTTTGCAGGTGTTTCCATGTAGGCCATTATACAAACCCTAGAACCTGCACCGCGGCGGACTGCCGGCGAGACCGCGGCCTCTCAGCCACGATCCCGCCGGCGACTCGTCCGCTCAGACCGCGTAGGCGAGCTCGTACCCGCGATCCCGCTTCGACCACATCTTCTCGGTCGCGAAGGCCCTGGCGCCCTGCTCCGTCGCGAAGAGGTGGGTCGAGCGCTGACGGGCGGGCTTCTCAGCCATTCCCCACTCGCAGGTCACGAGGTTTCCGGAGACTGTGATCTCGTACACCTTGCGCTTGCCGCTGCGACCGCGATCGCCGTCCGACCTCTTGAGGAGGCACCACTTGCTGTTCATGTTTGTCCTTTCGTCTTGCCAACCATCCGGGCTGACAAGATCATTATACAAACCTTAGAACTTTGCCCTCGGGTCTCCCCAGCGGTTCTCGCGATTCGCCGCCTCCGATCGGACGACCGCCTCCTCGAGCTGCTCGATGACGACGGCGAGGACAGCCTTGGCGAAGCCGAGCTTGTACTCGGGATCCGCGTGAGGCGCGTCGATAATGCTCACAATCGACTGCAGCCGCTCGAGGTTCGCCCTCGCGACCTGGTCCTTCATCCGCATGTCGTTCTCCTGTCTCTTCGACTAAACCGGGGCCTGGAGTCTCCTCCACAGGTAGCGATGCTGTCACACATGAATAGGGGGTGCTACCCTACCGCAAGCGGCGGCCCCGGCGATCTTAGTAGTGCCGGATGAAGCGTCGCTGCCCACCCGCAGGGTGCCGCTCCATCGACTCGTGCACCTCGACGTTCTCGGTGAGGATGCGCGTCGAGAGCTGAGCCGCATCCGCTTCGGCGAGCCCAAGCGCGTCGTTGAATGCACTCGCCAGCCGGTGAGCCGCGTCCTCCGACACGCACTCGACGCGGAGGATTGACTCGTCGAGCGACGAGCTCTCCGTGAACCAAAAGGTCACCGTGTTGCCGCGTGGCAGAACCGTGACCGGAGTTGCGTCCTTGATCTTCTTCATCTCAATCTCTCGCTGTGTTGACTGTCATTCCGCACCGCGTGCAGGTGTAGCGACCGCTCCAGAACTCGAGGTACCACGAGTGCCGCGTCAGCAGCAGACACCCGAGCTCTCGAAGGAGCCGACGCGCTCGCCTCATCGACCGCGCTTGCGGTTGATCCACATTCCCGCGACGAGGAACGTGACCAGCGCCCAGGCGATGGACGCGGCTGTGTTTGTGAACTCGATGTGGAACTCCACGATGTCTCCTTAGTTGTTGTGATGACGCTTGGTGTGAACCTGGGCGCGCGGCAGCGGCCCGCGGCTGCGGCGCTGACCGGGAGCGGTCGTGGCCATGTTGTAGCCCGCGGCGCCGATTGCCACGATGGCGATCGCCGGGAGGATGAGGTTGCTGATCATTCTGTGTTCGTCCTTCGCTCTGCCGACCGCAGCCGGCGAGATCATTGTATCTTCCTGAGAACCGCGATCACGGCGCGATCCGGTCATTTTTGTTCCACGCGTCGTGCGTGACGGGCATGGCCTCCGCGAAGAGCTCCTCGACAGCGAGCGCGTACGTGCGAATGTCGCGCTGCGCCGTCTCGTGCGTCCGCAAGGACAAAAAGTTCATCAGCGACCGCGCGTTGACTGTCCAATAGAACTGAGTCATCATCGAGACCGGGAGCACTGCTCGAGCGAGCTCCTTGGCGACTCCGCGCTCGATGAGCGTCGTGTACGCTTTGTACGCCTGCTCGTTCGCAAGCTTCATGATCCCGACCGCGTCAACCGCGGTGTCGAAGTCTGTCGGCTCGAAGGAGTACGAGCCGGGCTTGCCCACCTGGGTACGAATGTCCTCGTACTCCGGGACATAGAACTCGTTCGGAACCTCCGAGTAGCGCGCCGAGAACTCGTTGAACGAACCGATGCGATGACGGAACCATTCTCGTGCGACGAAGATTGGGCACTTGATGTGGAATCGGAATGCGTTGTGCTCGAACGGCGTGCCGTGGCGCTCCCGCATGAGAAAGTTGATAAGACCTTTGTCGGCTTCGGTCAGCTCGCTCGAGAAGCGTGCAAACGAGACGCGAGCCGCGTTCACGACGGAAAGGTCGTCAGCCATCGCCGCGTCGAGGCGAACGATGCCGCCGCTATTGAGTTCGCGAATTGTCATGGCCCGCATCCTACCAGCGCTCGCGCTGCTTCGGCCCGCCGCGCTGAAGATTCTCACGATCAATCTTCGCTTGGCGCAGAAGCGCCTCGAGAACCATCTCGGCCGCAAGAACTGAGTCCCGCATGTTCGGGTCGATGTCGTCGCGCCACAGGTCGTTGCGGTCGCCGCGCATGCGCTGCGCCTTGACCGCGCTGTAGGCGACGACGAGCGTGTTGAGGTCGATGGCGAGCATCAGCGAAGCCGCCGCAGGATTGCAATCGCCTCGCGGAGGTCCGGGTGGTCGAAGTTGTTGATTGCGAGATTCCGAAGAAGCCAGCCGATGTCTTCCACCCGCGCGGACGGCACGTCCATGCCGGCAAGGATCTCGAGGAGTCGCGCCTTGTCCGCGTTCTTGTCGTTTGTCATGTTGTCATTTTACTTTCTTTAGATCCCGCGCCGGTTGTCTCGGATCGAGAGAAGCGTCCGCACCTGCGCGGGCGTGAGGTTTCCGAAGACCTCGAACCTGCGCACCATTTTGGCGCAGAATCCGATCGTCGTGCGGTATCCGTACGCGAAGTCGAGTGCTCTGTCGAAGTCTGTCATGTTGGTTTTCGTTCCCACGATGACCATTCTAGCTTCCGGAGTTCTTGGTTCCCCACATCGAGTCGTCCCACGGCAGCGCCTCGTGGCCGAGCGACCTAGCGTACTCGAGGGCCTCCGCCGGCGACTCGAAGACGCCCAGGCTTCCGCGCGAGTCGTCGAAGACGCCCGAGAGCGTCCATCGGTTTCCGCCAAGCGGGCGAACCGCAAGGTCACTGATCTTCTTGATCTTCATCGAGACATCTCCTTCATCTCACTTAGACGAGCCGCGGTGATTGCGCTCATGTTGACGTTCAGTGTCCGCCGCGTCAGCGCGCAATACGCCGCAATCGACGCCTCCGACTCCTCGGACAGTGGGCTCGGCCGCTCGTTGTCGACAAGCGTGAGGTGGCTGCACGGGCCGGTGAAGACCGCAAACCCACGGACCTCTGTCTTGCCGTCCTTGTACTTCGGTTGAAGCGTGCGAACAATCGCCGTCGCCCCGATGTTCGTGTGCATGACGGGCTCCGTCATCGGGGTTCTTGAGGTGAACCACATCACCGCGCGATGCTCGTCCGACGGATCTCCGTTGCCCAGCACGGTGAACGCCTCCTTGAAACCGAGAGCGCGCTCGAAGTGGTCCATGTCTGAGTAGAAGCTTGGATCGATCCGCAGCCACTCTCCGTGGTCGCTCATGAGCAGGTAGAACGGCGCGTCGTCGTCTGTCGGCAGCCGCGCTTGATCGCTGTTGAAGACCGTATTCACTCCGCGTCTCCTGCGGGGGCGTCTTCTCCTTCAGCCGGCGACTGCGCCTCGAGAGCTTGGCGCTCCGCCTCGCGGTCGGCCTTGGGATCGCGGATCTCGCAAAGTCCGCGCTTGACGACGCGGAAGACGTCCGGGCGATCCTCGATGATCTTCTTGGCCATCGAGTACGCGATCCCGCACTGCTGCGCGAGGCCCTCGGCCTTGATCTGCTCGCCGACGTGCTCGCTAGCCCACCGCATCGTTGCGTCGACCTTCTCGGCCCGCGTCATGCGCCGCTCGAACTTGGCGACCGTGGAGTCGTCGACGTAGTCGCTCCAGACCTGCGAGTCGATGGAGTACGCCTTGAGGACGTTCGGAATGGTCATCTCCGGGTTCGCGTGGATCGCGTACGCGGCCCGCAAGCGCTCGGACACGACGCGCCGATCCTCTCCGGGAACGCTCGAGGCGTTGCCGTACTCGTCGATCAGCTTCTGCATCTCGTCGTCGAACCGCTCCTCGATCTTGCGAAGCTCGTCTACTGTCATTGTCATTTCTGTCTCCTGTGAGTGCGTGAGTTGTGAGTTGGTGAACGCGCGAGCGCCGGGGACGAAAGGGGAGGAACCCGGCGCTCGAGCGCGTTCTGCCGGCGCGGCGACGAAACCGCGCTGGCGATCTTAGAGGTTGAGGCCGTAGATGCGGCGCACCTCGTCGGCGGCTGGCCCGCTGTGGGCCAGAAGCACGCCGGCCGCAACCTCGTGGACGATGTCGATGTCCGCGACCTCTGGGAAGTCGGCCTTGGCGTCCTCGATGGCGTCCTCGACCTCCTTGATGATTTCCTCAATTGTTGCCATGTGGCTGCCTTTCGTCATTTGGGTGTGGTATCGGGGTGCGGGCCCAGTTTGGCCCGCCTCCACCTTTCGGCTTCTTAGGCGGCTGGTTTCCCGCACCCCGTTATGAGATCATTATACAAACCGGAGAACCCGGATTCGCGCCCGAGGCGGGTGCCTCGGACGCGATCCTCGAGCCCTGTCTCAGATCTGCGCCTTGATGATCTCCGCGAGGGCCTGAATCTGTCCGATCCTGAACGGCGCGCAGTTCTCGATGATGTTCTCCGGGTCGACGTCGGCGCGATAGTTCACGTCCTCGGTCGCCTCGATGATCTTGTCGAGGTAGCTCCGCACCATCTCGAGCTTGTGCTCCAGCTCCGCGACCTCCGTGCGGAGGTCCTTTGTCGTCATGTCCACTTTTGTGTCCTTCCGTTTCTACCAGCCACCGCGGCTGGTAAGATCATTATACATTCCTGAGAATCGGATCGCCTGCCCGGGAGAGTTCTTTCCCCCGGGCAGGCCGCCGATTTCTCAGAACGCTACCGCGTCCTCGAGAATATCATCCGCCTCGTCCGGCTCCCAACCGACCGCCACCAGCCAATTCTTCGCCTCGCTCTCAGGAATCGCAATCTCGAGGACGGGCCATCCGCCTCCGGGACCGCGGAGCTGAATCATCCGCACGAAGACATATGGATACTTCTGTC